>Ga0209276_100170_pt1 | contig 125661 bp, 145 predicted proteins | sample DewCreD2012metaG_3_FD_185473 | JGI IMG/M metagenome (GOLD analysis project Ga0209276, IMG submission 185473) | Hot spring sediment bacterial and archeal communities from British Columbia, Canada, to study Microbial Dark Matter (Phase II) - Dewar... ...
CTCATATAATGTTTGCAATGTACATACCAGGTTGTTTTTGATACCTAAATCTAGTCTTTTCAGTGGGTTAGGTGTATAGAAACACTCCGTTGTGTATTGGTAAACAGTGCAAATTGTGTATACATACGCAGAACACTGAACCAGGCGTATAACTGTGACAACTCATTTCAATTTTGGAAAATCAAAACGAAATTCTCTTATTGTGATGGTCATAATAAATTAAAAGGAGATTAATCATGAGAACTGTAAACGTTAGAATCCCAGAAGAGTTGAGAGATACGTTAAAGATTATTGCAACACTGGAAAAAAGGGACATGAAAGACATTCTCTCAGAACTCGTTGAGGAATACATAGAGAGGCACAAAGAAACTCTGGAAATCCTTTCTAATCCCAAATGGGTAGAGATGATCAAGCAGGGCAAGAGGGAAGTTGAAGAAGGAATGAAAGGGAAATCGCTAAATGAGTTGGAAGATTAAGCCTACTGCAGAGAAGTATTACAGAAAGCTTGATAAAAAAAAGACACGAGCTAGGATAAAAGAGGCCTTGCTAAAATTGGAAGAAAGCGATAATCCTTTGTTCTCTGAAAGCGTTTTATGCTGATTTCTATGACCATAGTGGTAAACGTCAGAGAATACAAAGAGGAGCTAAAAAAGAAGCAATGGCGAAGCTTGATAATCTTTCAAAATCACCTATTCTAGGCCCAAGTGGGCAAGATATGGACAAGAATAGCTTGGGCAGAAAGCGAACTAATCTAGAGAATACTTTCTAATTATCTGTAATCAAAGGATAATTTGGATACGTCCCCGACGGGATTTGAACCCGTGTTACCGCCTTGAAAGGGCGGTGTCCTAGGCCTGGCTAGACGACGGGGACGGGTATGAGCCGTGCAGGATTCGAACCTGCGACCCTCTGCTTAAAAGGCAGATGCTCTACCGGGCTGAGCTAACGGCTCAAAAGTAATAATCCCAAAAGAATATATCATGAGCTGAGGCTTTGTCAAAATTTCTCCCCCTTTTCTTGTTCTAACCATCAGTTTGTGTAAACTCAAACTTTTGTTCCGAATATGATTTCTGGATTGAGTAAAGCAGAATTTAAAAACTTTTCCCTTATAACCATTGCAAACTTTTTCTTCTTCTGTAACTTCTCCTCTTTCTTCCTGCTTCCGCTTTTCATTAAAAGGCTGGGAGGGGATGAAGCAACCATAGGCTTTATAATGGGCTCTTTTGGTGTTACCTCTTTGGGTTCTCTTCCTTTTGTTTCTTTCTTGATAGACAGGTATGGAAGACGAAAGTTTATGCTCTTTGGCGGAAGTGTTATGTTTCTTGCTTCACTTGGGTACGTGTTTGTAAATAGCTTAAGTCCCCTCTTATTTCTTTTCAGATTGCTCCAGGGAATGGGTTTTGCCTTCTTTTTTACCTCTGCAGGCACTGCAGCTTCTGACTTTGTGCCCCAATCAAGAAGGGCACAGGGGCTTGGTATATTTGGGGCTTTTACAATAGCCTCCTATGCACTTGGACCGACGCTGGGAGAAGCGGTTATAGAGGCTCTGGGGTTTCGTCCTTTCTTTGTGTATGCTTCGCTTTTTAGTTTGATTGCCCTTTTGCTGGTTTCATTTTCAAGTGATGCGGATTTTAAACACTCCAAAGACCCCTCTGGGCTTGGTTTTTTCCGGACTGTTTTTTCAAAAAGGTATGCTGTTCCGCTTCTTACAAACCTTATACTCGCAGGTGGTTTTGGTTCTGTACTTAACTTCTTATCTGCGTTCCTTAAAACCAGGGGGCTTGATGTCTTCTACTTCTTTATTGTCTACACCGTTACCGTTTCCCTAGTAAGGGTATTTGGAGGAGGGATCTCCGATTTACTGGGACGTAAGAAAATAGCCTCTCCAAGCCTTCTTTTCTTCTCACTCTCCATTGCGGCAATGGCTTTTGTGGATTCGGTTTATAAGCTTTTAGCGGTCTCTTTCCTCTTCAGCGTAAGTTATGGGATGCTCTATCCAACCTTAAGTGCGCTTGTAATAGACAGGGCAAAGCCAGATGAAAGGGGAAAGGCCATGGGTGGTTTTAATGCCTGTTTTAGCATGGGAACAAACATACTTACCTTTGGCTTTGGTTTAATTGCAAAAACACTGGGTTTTGAAGGGATGTACTTGATTGCAGGTTTATTTGTTTTCCTAGGTTTTTTGCTCTTTACCTTTTGTGAAAGGGAAGAGGGTGGTTCTTGAGAATTATGTTTTTTTTATTTACCATTTGGGGGAAATGGAGATCAAGCCAGGAGACTATGTCTTCCTTCTCTCTTCGGATAATAAAACCTTCCTTGTTAAGGTAAGAGAGGAAAAGGTTTTGGGAACGCATCTTGGTAACGTCCTCTTAAAGGATGCAATCGGTAAGAGGTACGGTGAAGTTATATACTCTCAGAGGGGTGAGCCTTTTATCGTACTTGAGCCAACTCTTGAGGATAGGATGATGAAGGTAAAAAGGCTTACCCAGATAATCTATCCAAAAGATGCGGCCATGATTTTGCTAAAGACCGGGATTCACTCTGGGATGCGGGTTATCGAGTGTGCTTCTGGTTCTGGTGCCCTTACCATAGCGCTTGCAAGTGCTGTGGCACCCTCTGGAAGGGTCTATGCCTATGATAGAAGAGAGGATTTCTTGGAGAATGCCAGAAGAAACGTGGAAGAAGCAGGGTTCTTAGAGTTTGTTGAGTTTAAGCTAAGGGAAGCTCAGGAGGGATTTGATGAGAGTGGGGTAGATGTTGTGGTTCTTGATCTGCCATCACCCTGGGAAGCAATTCCATCCTCTGCACGTGCACTAAGGGGAGGAGGAAGGATTGCAAGCCTATCCCCTACATACAATCAGGTTGAGAAAACGGTTGAAAGCCTTAGGGAAAACGGTTTTGTTTACATAGAGACCATAGAGGTTCTTGTTCGTAAGATACTTGTTCGCTCTGGGAAAACCAGGCCTTTTGAGAGGATGGTAAGTCATACAGGATTTTTAACCTTTGCAAGGAAGGCGGTGTTTGACGTTAAGGGGTTAGCAGGGACTGTATAGAGAGATTTGCCTTTATCTAAAAATATAATAAGTTATTTTATTCATTTTTTATTGCCAAGGAGGAGAAGCTATGAACTTTGAGGAGCGGATTGCCAGATTGCTCGAATTTAAAGGCAACAGATACCCAATCACCTCTCTTTATCTTAAGCTCGGGCCGGCTGAGAGGGAAAACTTTAAGTACAAGATAATCCTTAAAAACCTTATAAAGGAGAAAAGAGAGCGCCTCGATGAAATGGGTTTCTCCGATGAGGCACTGAAGTCGGTGGAATCTGATTTAAAAAGGATTACAGACTATATTGATAGCCCCGACAATATTACAGGGTGCAGAGGAGTTGCTATCTTCTCTTCTACCGGGGAGGGTATCTGGGAGGTATTTAAGCTCCCACTTGTCTATCGTAACAGGCTTGTTATTGACTATACCCCTCTTGTAAGGCAACTCGTTACCGTAAAAGATGAGTTTGGAGACATTGCCGTTGTGGTTGTCGATAGAAAGAAGGCACGGCTATTTAGAATAGGGCTGAATGGGGCAGAAGAGGTTCTTGACTACTTCTACCCCGAAGCAACACGTAGCACCAAGTTTCAGGCTCAGGAAGGCAAGTTTAGGCAGAGGGTCTCTCCTGTTGGTGGTGGAGGGGAGGTTCCACATGGCTACGGAGAATACGGTTTTCACCGGATGATAGAGAACGAGATGCATCAGCACTTTAAGTACGTTTCCGAGAAGCTTTTTGATTATTACAAAGAGAACAGATTTGATTGGTTAATCATAGGTGGACCTGAACAGGCAGTATCTGATTTCTCACATCACCTGCACACTTACCTAAGGGATAGGATCCTTGGGACAGTAGCGGTTGATAACATAACCATGGTAAGACCCGATGAGGTGTTTGAGAAGGGACTTGATCTTCTGGAGGCAAAGGAACGAAGGGATGAGAAGAGGATTATAGAGGAGTTTGAGCAGAAACTTGCCTCCGGCCTTGCTGTAAATGGGCTTGAATCTACTCTAAAGGCCCTTGCAATGGGGCAAATAAGGATACTCATGGTGGTAGAGGGCTTTACACATTCAGGATTTAAGTGTCCCGAGTCCGGTATTTTGGTTCTCGAGGAGAACGAAAACCTCTGCCCTGAGGGTAAAAAGCCTTTGCCTGTTGTGGATGTTGTGGATGACCTGATAGAAGAAGCGCTTGGTCAAGGAGCTGAGGTTGAGGTGGTTATGGATGAAGAGGCCAAGAAAAAGATACAAGGGGTAGGAGCCATTCTCAGGTTTAAGGTATGAGATCCAGGCGGAGCAGTAAGGTCCCTATTTTTAGGTTGTTAAAACAGATCCTTCTTCACGGCAGTAAAAAGAGAAGGGCTTCCTATCTGATTTTTATCCTGCTCTTTGCTACTTTATCCATATACCTTGGCTCTGAGCCCAATGGTACATATGGGTACTACACGGTTGATAAGGTAATCGATGGTGATACCGTTATCGTAAAGGAGCTTGACCCTCATGTTAGATACCTAGGTATAGACTCTCCGGAGATTCTTACGGATGACTCGCCAGGGGATCCACTCTCTGAGGAGGCAAAGCGTTTTAATGAGAGGCTTGTTTACGGAAAAAGGGTAAAGCTTGAGTTCGACAGGGAGAAGTACGACTCCTACGGAAGGGTCCTTGCTTACGTCTTTGTTGATGGCGTATTTGTGAATGAGGAACTGGTAAGGAATGGCCTTGCAAGGGCTTTGGTAATTAAACCCAACGATAGGTATGCCGATATAATATACAGGGCCGAGGAAGAGGCAAAGCGGGAAAGGAAGGGAATCTGGGGAAATTTAAGCAAGCTAAGGCCACCACCAGAGAATACAAACTTTCTTATAAAACCTTTTAAGGCCTCAGAGCATATTGGGCATAGGGTAGTTGTAAGGGGAAAGATTGTTGATTACCGGAAGTCGAAAAAGGTTCTTGTTTTAAATATGGAAGGGGATTTAGACATTGTTATATTCTCTGATAACTGGGATGAGTTTGAGTTTTTTGGAATAGCTCCTGAGCGCCACTATGTTGGTAAACCCGTTGAGGTCATAGGAAGGGTAACAGTGTACAGGGGTAAACCGCAAATAATAGTGAGCCACCCAATCTCAATCAGGAGCCTTATGTGAATGCACGGGAGGTTCTGGTAAAAGGGGCAAGAGAGCTCGGAGTTGAGCTTTTACCTGAAACTGTAGAGCTCTTTATGAGGTATCTTGAATACCTTAAGTTCTGGAACAAAATCAATCTTACCTCTGTTAGAGAAGACCGTAAGATAGTCATAAACCATTTTCTGGATTCTATAACCGTGCTTTCTCTGATTGAGAGGAACTCGAAGGTGCTTGATGTTGGTTCGGGTGCAGGTTTCCCGGGGATTCCGCTAAAGCTCGTTGAACCTTCTCTTATCGTTACCCTGATGGATTCTGTACATAAGAAGGTTGTGTTTATGAGATACGTTATAAGGGAGTTGGGGCTTAAGGGTATAGAGGCGGTATGGGCAAGGGCAGAGGACCCCAAAAACGGAATACCAAGGGGTTATTTTGACTTTGTGATATCAAGGGCTGTAGGTAAGATTGAAGAGATTCTCGAGCTGTGCTCTCCCTATGTTGTGGGGAAAGGAAGAATAATACTTATGAGGGGAAAGAGGGGATTGGATGAGTGGAATGCTCTGGATGATTCTGTTCGCAGGGGCTACAGACTTGAGGAGTTTAAGCGTGTAGCCCTGCCTTTTGGTAAACAGCAAAGGGTTATACTCTCTGTTTCCCATGGCTGAGCTGGATACAGGGGTAGCTGGGTTATGGAAAAGAAAGGCTTTGTTGGGTAAATTCCTTATTGGCTATCTAAGAGGTTTTGAGGTGAAGGATGGTTCTTTTTTTAAGAGAGGATGAGGTAAAAGAGCTTTTAACGATGGATGATGCTGTGGCTGTTCTTGAGGAGACGTTTAGACAGCAAGGTACCGGAGGGGTTATAAACCACCCAAGACTCAGGGTTAAGACCGGAAAGAGTATGCTTCACTACCTTGCCGGTGCAGTTCCCTATCTTGGGGTAATGGGTTATAAAGCCTACACATCCTATAGGGGTGGGGCTACTTTTAGGGTTTTTCTGCACAGTATTGAAAATGGAGAGCTTCTCTCTATAATGGAGGCTGACTTTTTGGGTATGATCCGCACCGGTGCTGCCACTGCTGTTGCAACAAAGTACATGTCGAAAGAAGCCTCAACCCGTGTTGGTATTTTTGGTACGGGATGGCAGGCAAAGGGACAGCTTATGGGTGTTTCCGCTGTAAGAAAGATTGAGAGGGTTAAAGCTTATAGCCGAAATCCGGATAACAGAGCCAGGTTCTGTAAGCAGATGGAAGACATCCTGGGGGTAGAGATAATACCGGTAGAGAGGCCCGAGGATGTTCTAAAAGACGTGGACATACTTGTAACTGCAACTACCTCTGTGGAGCCTGTTTTCAGGGGAGAGTGGCTTCAGGGGGGTGTTCACATAAATGCGATAGGGGCAAACTTTCTCTTTAAGCGTGAGCTTGATGAAGAAACAATTAGGCGAAGCGATATAGTGGTTGTGGACTCTAAAGAGCAAGCAAAACTGGAGGCAGGAGAGCTTCTTCCCCCTATTGATAAGGGCAGGATTCGCTGGGAGGAGGTTTACGAGTTGGGTGAGATCGTTGTGGGTAAGGTAAAGGGAAGGATACATGAGGAGGATATAACCCTATTTAAATCACTTGGGATTGCAATTGAAGATATTGCGGTTGCAGCTCGTGTTTATGAACTTGCTGTGGCAAAGGGATTGGGGAAGAAATTAGAAATTCCATCTATTTAGCTCACAAGGAGTTTGGCTTATGGTAAAGAGGATTAAAATAGGATGGGATATATCTCATATGGAGTTTACCATAGAGGATCACTACTACTTTTCCGTATTAAAAAAAAGCATAAGGGAAGCCGGTGCGGTTGTACGTGAGCTGGATTCCCTTGGTGATATAGCAAATTTTGATGTGCTTGTAATAAACTACCCGGAGAAGCCATTTAAAAAGACAGAAGCTAAGCTTGTTAGGGACTTTCTTAAAAGTGGGAAAAAGGTGATAGTTGGGGGTTACTACAAAAATGAAGACAGGATAGCTGATCACATTAACTCTCTTTCTTCTCACTTTGGGCTTCTTCTTAACAAAGACGAGGTAAGAGACAGGTTCAGTAATGATGAGGGTGATGATTTGCTTATCGTAACATCAAGGGTTCTATCCTACAACGACTCTGTTGAAAGGGTTCTCTTGCCGTGTTCGGCTTCGATAAGCATACTTGATAGTTCCGCAAGACCCATAATCTATAAGGAGAAATCGGGTTCCAGGAGGGAGAGGGTTTTGGGGGCTGAAAGCAGGATAGATGGTGGAAGGTTTTTACTCCTGGGGACATGTGTTTTTTGGGATAACTTTGCAATAAAAAAGTACAGTAACTTCAGGTTCTCTCTCAATCTGCTTCTTGATTAGCTGTTTTTATCACAGGGGCCTTAAAGTTGTTTCTTGACCCGGGGCTTTTTGAATGTTAGGTTTTGAGTACTTAATTTCTACTTTAGAGTGTGGAGAAAATGAAGACTGTAGGTGTAATTGGAGGAAGCGGACTTTATGAGATGGAGGGACTAGAAGACGTCCATTCCGTAAAGGTTGAAACCCCCTGGGGCTTTCCCTCGGATGAGTTTGTGGTTGGAACACTTGGTGAGGCCAGACTTGTCTTTCTTCCAAGACATGGACGGGGCCATAGGATAATGCCTTCTGAGATAAACTTTCGTGCAAACATCTACGGTATGAAGAAGCTCGGTGTTGAGTGGATAGTGTCTGTCAGTGCAGTAGGTAGTATGAGGGAGGAGATTGCTCCCGGACATATTGTTATCCCCTCACAGTTTTTTGACAACACAAAGGGTAGGGTATCAACGTTTTTTGGAGATGGTATCGTAGCCCATGTATCCATGGCTGATCCCGTGTGTCCTAATCTCTTGGAGGTTTTATACGAGGCCTCTAAGAGGGCAGGTGCCGTTGTTCATAAGGGTGGGGTATATCTCTGTATTGAGGGCCCACAGTTCTCAACAAGGGCTGAAAGCAACATATACAGAAAGTGGGGAGTCGATGTTATAGGGATGACAAATATGCCTGAGGCAAAGCTGGCAAGGGAAGCAGAGATTTGCTATGCTACCCTTGCTCTTTCAACCGATTATGACTGCTGGCATGAGGTACATTCAGATGTAACGGTGGAGGATGTGGTTGAGGTCCTTACAAAGAACGTTGAACTTGCTAAGAAAATCATAAAAGAGGTGGTTTATCTGATCTCTGAGCAAAGGGATTGTATATGCTCCAATGCGCTAAGGGATGCAATAATAACCTCAAAGGACGCTATCTCAGATGATGTAAGGAAAAAACTTGAACTTATAATCGGAAAGTATATAAAATGAATCTTTTGGTTTAAGAAAGGTGTGTATTGCCTCTGGGCTTTGCCCTTTTTTAAACTATCAAAAGTTGGTTGGTATGAGGTTAACTTTTACAGCTTTTCTAATTTTCTCTCTCTTATTTTTATCTTGTGCGGGAAGGAGTATAGAAGGGGATCGGGAAAGCAGGTTCGTTGAGGATCAAAAGGCGCTTGCGGTAGCTTCTCTTTACAGACAAAACTTTAAACAGGCTATGCAGGAGATAGAGGAGGCAGAGAAGGTTGCAAAGAAAGACCCAGAAGTTTACCTAATTAAGGGGCTTATTTACTTTGGTTTAAAGGAGTACAAGGAAGCTGAGGCCTTATATAAGAAGGCACTGGAGATTAAGCCAGATTATTCTGAGGCCAGATACAACCTGTGTGGTCTTTACCTTACCATTGATAACCTAGATGCTGCTATTGAGGAGTGTTCTAAGGCAGCTTCTGACCCCCTTTACAAGTCCAGGGATAGGGCGTTTACAAGCCTTGGTGTTGCGTACTTTAGAAAAGGGGACCTGGATAAGGCGTATGAGTACTACAGAAAGTCACTGGAGCTAAACCCTGCACTTGTCTACACTCACAATGAACTTGGAAAGCTCTACATGGCACTTGGTAGGGAGCAAGAGGCGGTAGAGGAGTTTAAAAAGGCTGTTGAGGGGTTTGAGCTTTACGATGAAGCACACTACAACTTAGGAATTGCCTACCTAAAGCTTGGAGAAAAAACTCTTGCTTGCAATTCCTTTAAAAAAGTTGTAGATATTTCCCCAGGGAGTAGTTTTGGTATGAACGCAAGAAGCTATATAAATTCTGTGTGCAAAAAGGAGAATGGAGGATAATGGCAAAGAAAGAAGAAAAGAAGGGTATTATGGATTTGCTGGTTAGCAAAAAGTGGATTGAGCTTGTTGAAAAAACGGTTGAAAAGAGACTGAAACTTGCCCGAAGCTCTTTTGACAAGAGCCTTCAAAAGGCAATTAAGAGCCTCAATATAACAACCAAGAAAGACTTAAACAACATAAACCGTAGAATAAAAGCCCTTGAGAAGAGAATGGACAGGCTTGAAGGGGTTGTAAAGATTGCAACTCCAAAGGGCTCAAAGCAAAAAGAGGTTTAGCTTTTTAAAGGTTCTTTATCTTCTCTATCAGAGAAGATGTCGAAACTCCTTCAAGTAGCGGAATTATATGAACCCTGCCCCCATAGCTTTCGACTATATCTCTGCCAACCACCCTTTCTACGGTGTAGTCACCGCCTTTAACAATGATATCTGGTTTTAGTTCTTCTATAAGCTCAAACGGTGTATCCTCCTCAAATACTACAACGTAGTCTACAAAGCCAAGTGCAGCTATTATCTTTGCCCTTTCGTTCTCATCGAAAATAGGTCTCTGTGCTCCTTTAAGTCTTTTAACGGATTGATCGCTGTTTATCGCTACAATAAGCACATCCCCCAGCTTCTTTGCTTCTTCAAGAAGGTGCAGGTGTCCTGTGTGGAAGAGATCAAAGCAGCCATTTGTAAAAACTATTTTTTTTCCTGCCGATTTCAGCTGTGAAGCTGTTAGCAAAAGCGTATCCCTTCTTAATATCTTTCTCTGGTAGGTATATCTGTTGTTTAGGTGCTCAAGTAGTTCTTCCGAACTTACAGTTGCTGCTCCTAGGCGGCCTACAACTATTCCAGCTGCCGTATTTGCTATCTTTACCGAATCCTCCCAGGAGCCAGAGGAAAGGTACGCAAGGGTAAATGTACTTACTACGGTATCTCCTGCTCCTGTAACATCAAACACCTCTTTTGCATCTGAGGGGATGGTTTTTACCTGGCTTTCGTTACCGACTACATAGAAACTTATGCCTTGTTTTCCCCTTGTAATTAGAATTCCATCAGTCTCTGTCTGTTTTACCAGTATCTCTACTGCCCTTTTAAGGTCAGATTCATCTTTTATGGGAAAGCCACAGACCTCTTCTGTTTCCCTTTGGTTTGGCGTAATTGCATTTGTTCCTCTGTACTTGGAAAAGTCTTTTCCCTTTGGGTCTACAGCAACGAATACCCCATTTCTTCGTGCGAGTTGAATTACTGCTTGAGAGAGCTCTTTTCTTATCACTCCCTTTCCGTAGTCAGATATTATCACCCCATGGGGCTTATCCTTCTTAAAGGACTCGGAAATGGCTGTAATTAGCTTATCCATTACCCTATCCGGTATCGGCTTTACCTCTTCTCTATCCACTCTCGTTATCTGCTGGCTCTCGGCTATTAACCTCGTTTTTGTGGTTGTTGGCCTTTCTGGATCCACTATTATGTTTCTTGTGTCTATGCCCTCTTGTTTTATCAGCTCTAAAAGTTCCTTCCCCTCTATATCCTCTCCTGTGACCCCAAATAGCTTAACTGAGGCCCCTAGGCTTTTTAGGTTACGCGCAACATTTGCTGCTCCTCCTGGAAGCAGCCTCTCTTCTGATACCTTTAAAACAGGTACAGGGGCCTCAGGGGATATCCTCTTTACCTCTCCTCTTATGTAGCGGTCAAGCATGATATCTCCTATAACAATGACCCTTAACCTGCAAAAGCGCTCTATTATTAAGACCGTGTTCATGGGATAAGTTGTGGGGTATGGTTTTTCTTTGGTTAATTATAATCTAATTTGTAGAAAAGGATAAATCCCAGTAAAATCAAACTGGTATGGAAAAAGACCTTGTTAGTGACTCTAGGGTTGTTGACATTCACTGCCATCTGCTTCCGGGTATGGATGATGGAGCCAGAAGTTGGGAAGAGAGTTTAAAGATGGCACGTATTGCCTCAGAAAGTGGAATAAATACCGTTGTTGCAACCCCACATTGGATTCAGGGAACGGTATGGGAACCAAATCCTGATGTGGTTAGAAAAAAGGTCTCTGAACTCAATGAGCTTCTGCGCAAAAACTCTATTCCCCTTAGTGTTTTTCCAGGCATGGAGATCGGAGTATCTGAAAACCTGGTGGAGCTTGTTTCTTCAGGTAGGGTTTTAACGCTGGCTGAGGGTAAATATGTTCTTGTTGAGGTTCCGTTTTTCTCCCTTCCTATTGGGATCGAAGAGGTCGTTTATAGGTTGGCTGGCAGAGGGTTCTTTCCGATTCTGGCTCATCCAGAGAGAAGTAGGGATATACAGAAAAAACCCAAAAGGATACGTGAACTGGTAGATAATGGGGCACTTATCCAGATTACTGCAGGCAGTTTATGTGGTTGTTTTGGAGATAATGCAAAACAGTGTGCCCTTGAGCTTATCGAGCTCGATGCAGTTCATATAGTGGCTTCAGATGCACATTCTTCTGATAAACGTCCACCACTTCTGAGTAAGGCTATGGATATAGTCAAGAGAATAAAGGGAATAGAATACATGAACCGTTTGCTTCTAAATGCCTCTCGTTGTCTTGAATAGGATTTGGTTCAGTTTTTATTTCAAAGGGTATTGTTTCCGGGACTGGCTTAAAAAAGCCCGATGTGTGGTGATTAGGGGTAGCAGTTATTTCTGAGATTGAATGCTCCTTACGTACTTCAAACGAAGATCAAAGAGTACATCATCAAGGAGCTTTTCCTCTTCTTTGTCTAGGTTACCTTTTGTTTTATCCTTAAGTATCTCTAGTATCTCTATTGTGTGTTTTGCGGAGGCAAGGTTTACTGTTCTCTCCTTTGACTGGGGGTCGGGAATCTCTCCTAGGTGTATTAAGGCAGAGGTGTTTAAGGAGAGTATAAAGGTAGAAAAATCCATTTTAAAGAGCTGTTCACCTTGCTTTGGGTTCTTTTTGGTCTCCTCACTCATAGGTTTTTATCTCCTTGTTTCCCTATGTTTTCGTTAATGTACTTAAGAAGCCTGTACAGGATCTCATCGGCTTCTTTTTTTAGAATAAGCATACGGTCCCTTAGGTCAAGTATCACCTCAATGCCTGCAAGGTTTATCCCCATATCCCTTAAATCTCTTGCAAGAGATAGCTTCCTTAAATCCTCCTCCGTGTAGAAAATTTCGTTTTCCTCAACAATTGGGCATATAATCTCTGCCTCTTCAAGCCTTCTTATAAAGCTTGGTCTCACACCTATAATCTCTATAACCGTTCTTAAAGAGTATCTCTTCATCATCTCAAGTACTTATCAAGGTGCGCTCTAGGATTGTAAGGAGATGTCTTTGCAAGTTCTTCAAACTTCTTTCGTGCACTTTCGTTTATCTTCTCAGGAAGCACTATCTTTGTTATAACGTAGAGGTCTCCCCTGCCTCCGTCTCTTAAATGTGGAACCCCTTTTCCTCTAAGTCTGAGCTTTGTCCCACTTTGAGTTCCGGGAGGAATAGTTACAACCGCTGTTCCATCAACTGTGGGAACGCTGATTTGGGCTCCAAGGGCTGCTTCATATACTGTTATCGGAACCTCAATGTAGAGGTCATCTTGCTCTCGTCTGAAAAGCGGATGGGGCCTTACCTTGATTACAAGATACAGGTCTCCATTTGAAATGGTTCCTTCCTCCCCTTTTCCCGGAACCCTTATTCTGGAGCCGGTATCTACACCCGCTGGTATCTTTACAGATATGGTTTCTGTGGTGATTCTTTTTCCACTACCGTTGCAGGTGTTACAGGGCTCTGTTGAGATCTTCCCAGAGCCACCACACATGTCACATGCTCTTGATATGTTAAGGAAACTGGTAAAGAGACTCCTTCCACTACCCCTACATTTTGGGCATACCCTAGCACCTGCACCAACACGAACCCCGCTCCCACCACAGCCGGGACAAATCGTTTCCCTTGTAATTGTGATGTCTTTGACCCCGCCTTTTATGGCTGTATCAAAGTCTATTTCAAGCTGGTATTCGAGATCACGACCTCTTCGCCTTACTCTGGTGGGTTCTCTTTCCCCAAATACCTCGTTGAATATATCTTCAAATCCTGAAAAGTCTCCAAACGTAAACTCAAAACCACCACCCGGTGCCTCTGTCCACCTCCAGGTTGTTCTTTCTGTACCTGGCTGGAATTCTGCAGTTCCATACATATCGTACATCTTTCTTTTTTCATCATCGGATAGTACCGCATAAGCTTCCTGGATTTCCTTAAACTTTTCCTCAGCTTCTTTATTCCCGGGGTTTAGATCCGGATGGTACTGTCTTGCAAGCCTCCTGTAAGCCTTTTTTATCTCCTCTTTGGAAGCGTTTCTTGGAACACCAAGTATTTCATAGTAATCGCGTTTTGGAGCCATATCTTTATTTGATTATACCCTCTATTGCAGGGCTTGAAAGAGAGTATTTCCTAATCTTTTACTAAGATAATCATCTCCCGGAGTGAGTCAAGAAACGCTCTCTATCATTCGGAATGCTCTATAGCTTTAAGTATCTTTTCCGCTATCTGCATAAATGCCTTTGCAGAAGGACTCTGGGGGTTTGAGATAACTATTGGGGTTCCCTCATCACCCCCTTTTCTAATCTCGGGATCAATGGGTACTGCTCCCAAAAAGGGAACCTTAAACCTCTCGGCCATTTTTTCCCCACCACCCCTGCTAAATATATCCAGCTCGTATCCACAATGGGGACACACCATATAGCTCATGTTTTCCACTATACCAAGGACAGGGACATTTAGTTTTCTAAACATGTTTATACCGCGTCTTACATCAACTAGAGCAACTTCTTGAGGGGTTGTTACAATAACCCCTCCGCTAAGGGGAACCGTTTGCATTAAGGAAAGCTGAGCATCACCTGTGCCAGGGGGCAGGTCTATTACTAGGTAATCTGTTCCTCTCCACTCCACGTCCTCTATAAACTGCTTTACAGCCCCATGAACCATGGGTCCTCTCCAGATTACGGTTTCGTCTTCATCTATAAGGAAACCAATGGACATGAGTTTTAAACCGTGCTTCTCAAGTGGGATTATCTTTTGTTCAGGTGTTGCCTTTGGTCTTGCTTTTATACCCATCATGATGTGAATGCTTGGTCCCCATATATCTGCATCCATAAGGCCTACGTTTTTTCTCATTTTGGAGATTGCAAGTGCAAGGTTTACAGCAACAGTTGATTTTCCAACACCACCCTTTCCACTGGCAACGGCTATGTAGTATTTGATATCAGGCAACGCGGGTTTCTCAGGAGCTCTGGTTTGGGCAGGACCGTATTTTGGTTCTCTTGCTGTGATCTCAAAATTCACTTCAGAAATCCCTGGATACTCAAGAAGGGTTTTTCTTACGGATTCTCTGATCTCGGATTCAAGCCTTTCATCAGGTTTTGGAAGAACAAGCCATAGGCTTACCTTTGAACCGTCTATTTGAATGTTTTTAACAATCCCAAAAGACACTATATCTCTGGTAAACCCCGGATATTTTACCTTCCTTAAAAGATTTTTTATCTCCTCTACATTCAATTCCATATCCTTGTCCTTCCCCCTGTTTCTGCTAACCTATTCCCAGCCTCTGTTTTGCCTCCTCGCTCATCATATCCGGATTCCAGGGTGGGTCCCAGACGATCTCAACAAGAACGTTCTTTGCCCCAAGCTCCTGAAGAGCCATTTCTGCCTGCTTGGCAATTACCCTTCCCATTCCGCATCCGGGAGTCGTTAGGGTCATCGTAAGCTTTATGTTTCTGCCTGATATCTGTATGTCGTATATAAGACCAAGATCAACTATATTTACAGGGAGTTCAGGGTCATAAACTGTCTTTAGTGCTTCAAGCACCTTTTCCTCTGTTATCTCAATCGGCTTGTCTGATGTGTCCTTTGGTTTGTGAAATCCCTTAATGGATACCTTCTCTTCTCCTTTGGTTTCCTCTGGTATTTCTTTGTTTATGCTTATTATCTTTTTCATACTTCCTTCCCCTCCTTAAAAAATTTGTTCCCAGAAGCTGTGTAGTTGGTACCCAGTTTCAAAAATTAGAAAGAAAATCCCATTATACTCCTGCTCTTACTTCTTTCATTTAACCACCAAAAAAACCCTGTGTCAAACTGGAAAGGGGAACTGTTTAAATCTTGACACCATTTTGTAAATGCTCTAATCTACTTGTTTTAGGTATGCCTATTGTGAGAAGAAAGTCAAGGCAGGTTAAGATAGGAAGAGTTGCAGTAGGTGGGGATGCCCCTATAAGTGTGCAGTCTATGACAAAAACGGATACACGAGATATACCTGCTACTGTAGCTGAAATTAAAAGGCTTGAGAAGGCGGGTTGTGATATAGTAAGGGTTGCGGTTCCGAATATGGATGCTGCAGTATCACTTGGGGAGATTAAAAGGCAGACAAATATCCCTATAGTAGCCGACATACATTTTGACTACAGGCTGGCTTTAGAGGCTATAAAACAGGGTGTGGATGGACTTAGAATAAACCCGGGCAATATAGGTTCAAAGGAAAAAATCAGGGCGGTGGTTAATGCGGCAAGGGAAAGAGGCGTTCCAATAAGAATAGGGGTTAACTCAGGTTCACTTGAGAAGGAGCTCCTTAGAAAGTATGGCAGTCCTACACCAGAGGCACTGGTAGAAAGCGCTTTAAAGCATGTCTATATATTGGAGGATATGGACTTTAGAGACATAAAGATATCTGTAAAGTCTACCGATGTGGTAAGGACAATAGAGGCATATAGACTCATTGCCGAAAAGACCGATTACCCACTTCATCTGGGGGTTACAGAAGCAGGAACGGTAAAGGTAGGAACTATAAAATCTTCGGTTGGAATAGGTACGCTCCTTGCAGAGGGGATTGGTGATACCATAAGGGTATCTCTTACCGGGGATCCTGTGGAGGAAGTCTATGTGGGTATAAACATACTTAGGTCTTTGGGGCTTAGAAGTAACGGGATAGAGATAATATCCTGTCCTGGTTGCGGAAGACTTGAGATTGACCTTGTTGGGCTTGTAAACGAGGTTGAGAAAAGAATAAGTGGAATTAATCTTTCCAGGCCAGTTAAAGTTGCCATACTTGGGTGTGTAGTAAATGGCCCCGGAGAGGCTTCGGAGGCTGATATAGGTATTGCCGGGGGCAGGGGAAAGGGTATGCTCTATAAAAACGGAAAACTCGTTCGCTCTTTTAGGGAAGAAGAGCTTGTTGACCATCTTGTAGAGGAGATAGAGAAGTTTGCAGTTAGCTGATATAAACGTATAAGCAGGTATCTATTGTGAGGTATTCCAAGTTTTTTATACCTACCCTGAAAGAAGACCCTGCAGATGCAGAGGTTGTAAGCCACAGGCTTATGGTTCGTGCAGGTATGATAAGGAAGCTTGCAGCCGGAATCTACAACTATCTTCCTCTGGGTCTTCGCTCTATAAGAAAGGTTGAAAACATAGTAAGAGAGGAAATGAATCGTGCTGGTGCAATAGAGTTGCTAATGCCTATGGTTCTTCCCTCAGAATTGTGGAAAGAAAGCGGAAGATGGGATAAGTACGGAAAAGAGCTTCTAAGGTTTAGGGATAGAGCAGAAAGAGAGTTCTGCCTGGGGCCTACTCATGAAGAGGTTATAACTGATATAGTGCGTAAGGAAGTAAGATCCTATAAGCAACTTCCACTTATTCTCTATCAGATTCAGACAAAGTTTAGAGATGAGATTCGTCCGCGTTTTGGAATAATGCGTGCTAGAGAGTTTATAATGAAAGATGCTTATAGTTTTGACATTGATGAAGAGGGAGCGGAAAAATCATACTGGACTATGTATGAGGTATACTGCCGTATCTTTGAAAGGTGTGGGCTTGAGTTTAGGGCTGTAGAAGCAGATACTGGTAACATCGGGGGTAGCTTTTCCCACGAGTTTATGGTTCTTGCTCCTACGGGTGAGGATGTAATTATGAGTTGCAACAGGTGTGATTATGCTGCAAACCTTGAGATGGCTGAGATAGGGGAGAGGGATGTTGTGAAAGCCCCAGAGGAATCAGAAAAGCCTATTCAGGAGATCCACACTCCAAATCTTACAACTGTAGAAGAGGTTGCATCTTTTTTAAGGGTAAAACCAAGTAGGCTTATAAAAACCCTTATCGTAGAAGTCGATGGCAAAGAGCCTCTGGCTGTACTTGTTAGGGGTGACCATGAGCTGAGCCTAACTAAGTTGAAAAGGGTTTTGGGGGCCGATACGGTATGGCTTGCCGGTGAGGAAACAGTTAAGAGGGTAACTGGAGGACCTGTCGGTTTTAGCGGACCTGTTGGTATTAGAATCAGGATAATTGCAGATAGGGAAGTAAAACATATTAAAAACGCAGTTACTGGAGCTAATAGAAAAGACTATCATCTTATAAACGTTAACATGGATAGGGATTTTAGAGTTGAGCGTTTTGCGGATGTAAGGGTTGCAAAGGATGAGGACCCATGCCCAAGGTGTGTTGAAGGGGTTCTTCGGTCAAGCAGGGGAATTGAGGTTGGACACGTTTTTAAACTTGGAACCAAGTACAGCGAGGCTATGAGAGCCACTTTCGTTGATGCGGATGGGAAAGAGAGGTTCTTTTTTATGGGGTGTTATGGAATAGGTATTGGTAGAACTGTAGCTGCAGCAATAGAGCAGAGTCACGATGAAAACGGGATAGTTTTTCCCGTTTCATTGGCTCCTTTTGAGGTCATAGTGCTTCCGCTTAATTTGAAGGAAGAAAGCATTAGAAGTACTGCAGAAAGTATCTACAGTAGTCTGCTCAATCGTGGAATTGAGGTAATTATAGACGATAGAGAAGAAAGTGCAGGTGTTAAGTTTAAGGATGCGGATCTTATCGGTATCCCGATACACGTTACAATAGGGCCAAAGAACATAAGGGAGGGAGTTGTGGAGATAAAATTAAGAAAAGGGGGAGTTTCCAGAAAGGTAAAGGTTAACGAAGTTCAGTCGGAAGTAGAATCGCTTCTAGATACTCTTAAAACACATGGCAAGAAGAATTGAACTCAAAGAAGAGGATCGCATCATACTTGCTCTTGATTTTTTAGAGCTAAAGGAGGCTATGGACTGGGTTAGGAGACTGAATGGAAGAATCACCACATTTAAGGTGGGTCCTATTCTTTTCCTTGGTTGTGGAGTAGATGGAATAAAGGGTATTACCGATACAGGTATGAAGGTATTTTTGGATCTTAAATTCCATGATATACCATCAACTGTTAAAAAGGCTTCAATACAGGTTGTAAGATGCGGTGTAAGTATGTTTACCGTTCACGCACTTGGCGGACTTGAGATGATGAGAGAGGCTGTTATAGGGGCTACGGTTGAATCTGAAAGGTTAAATGTGATTAGACCCAAGGTTATAGCTGTTACCGTCTTAACGAGTCACAACAAAGAGAGTTTGGAGCAATTAGGTTTTAGAGGAAAGTCTTCTCTGGATGTGGTTCTTAGGCTGGCTGAGCTTGCTGATAAAGCTGGTGTTGATGGTCTGGTTACTTCTGGAGAAGAAGTTGGGGTCTTAAGAAGGGAGTTTGGAGATAGATTTATACTTATCACTCCAGGTATACGTGTTGGAACACTCCAAGAGGATCAAAAAAGAACTGCAACCCCCAGAGAGGCATTCTCTAGGGGTGCTGACTATATCGTGATAGGTCGCGATATAACTGGTTCAAAAGATCCCGAAGCCGTTTTGGACGAGATTTTCCTCTCTTTATCTTAACTTAACCTGCCGATGCTGCTCTTTTTTTAGCTTGTTTCTTTGTAAACACAATCTGGTTGTTCTTGTCCACATCAACCACGATTATCTCTTCTTCCTTAAAGGTTCCTTTTAGAATCTCTGTAGCCAGTGGGTCTTGAATAAGCCTTTGAATCGTTCTCTTAAGAGGTCTTGCCCCATAAATCGGGTCGTATCCTTCCCTAGCAAGTAGCTCTTTTGCTCTCTCTGTGAGTTCGATATCCAGTTTCTTCTCTGCAAGTCGTTTCCTAAGGTACTCAATTTGTATATCAACGATTTGCTTGATGTGTTCCATAGTAAGGGGTCTAAAGATTATTATCTCATCTACCCTGTTTAGAAACTCTGGTCTAAACGAGCTCCTTAAAACCTCCATAACCCTTGCCCGCATCTCAGCCTCATTGCTTATTAGTTGCTGAATGTAGTGGCTTCCAAGGTTAGAGGTCATTATTATTATAGTGTTTCTAAAATCAACAGTTCTTCCGTGCCCATCTGTTAGCCGACCATCATCAAGTATTTGAAGGAGTATGTTAAAGACATCGGTATGTGCTTTTTCAATTTCGTCAAAGAGTACAACAGAGTAAGGTCGTCTTCTTACAGCCTCTGTAAGTTGCCCTCCCTCTTCATAGCCCACGTATCCTGGAGGTGCTCCTATAAGCCTAGAAACTGTATGTTTCTCCATGTATTCACTCATATCGATTCTTATCATTGCATTTTCATCATCAAACATAAATTCAGCTAGCGCTCTTGCAAGCTCTGTCTTACCCACTCCTGTAGGACCCAGGAATATGAAGGAGCCAATAGGCCTTTTTGGATCAGACAGTCCAGCACGAGAGCGTCTAAGAGCATTTGAAACTGCTCTTATGGCCTCTTCCTGCCCAACTACCCTTCTGGACAATCTCTCTTCCATGTGCAGAAGCTTTTCCTTTTCTCCCTCCATTAGCTTGGCTACGGGGATACCTGTCCACTTAGATACTATTTCTGCTATATCCTCAGCATCCACCTCTTCCTTTAACATCTTCCTCTTTTGCTGAAGCTCAGCAAGGGCTTTGCTTTGTTTTTCAAGTTCTTTATTTAGCTCAGGAAGTCTTCCGTAAAGAAGCTCTGATGCCTTTGAGAGGTCTCCTTGCCTCTGGGCTTTTTCAGCTTCTATCTTAACCCTATCTATCTCCTCTTTGATACGCCTTATCTCTAGGATATATTCCTTTTCCTTCTGCCAGTGCAGTTTTAGATTGTTAAGCTCTTCCTGGAGGTTTGCAATCTCTTTTTCAATCTGAGCAAGTTTTTCCTGAGAGGCTTCGTCTTTTTCCTTCTTAAGGGCTTCTCTTTCGATCTCAAGCTGCATAATCCGCCTCTGGATTTCATCTATTTCAGTGGGCATTGAGTCTATTTCCATTCTCAGCTTTGCTGCTGCTTCGTCTATCAAGTCAACAGCTTTATCCGGAAGAAATCGTCCCGTGATATAGCGGTGTGAAAGAACAGCGGCTGCAATTAAGGCCTCATCCTTTATCTTAACTCCATGGTGAACTTCATATTTCTCCTTTATTCCTCGTAGTATTGATATGGTTTCTTCAACGGATGGTTCATCTACATAAACCGGTTGAAATCTTCTTTCAAGTGCTGGGTCCTTTTCTATGTACTTTCTGTATTCATCAAGTGTTGTTGCCCCTATACAGTGTAGTTCTCCACGTGCAAGCGCAGGTTTTAACATATTTGAGGCATCCATTGCCCCTTCGGCAGCTCCTGCCCCAACCACTGTGTGGATCTCATCTATAAACAGTATTATCTCGCCCTGTGATTGGGTAATTTCTTTTAGAACGGCTTTAAGCCTTTCTTCAAACTGCCCACGGTACTTTGCTCCCGCAATAAGTGCTCCCATATCCAACGCAATTAAGCGCTTGTTTTTTAACCCCTCTGGAACGTCACCGTTTACGATCCTTTGAGCAAGCCCTTCTACTATGGCGGTTTTTCCAACACCGGGTTCACCAATTAGCACTGGGTTGTTCTTTGTTCTTCTTAACAGGACCTGTATTACCCTTCTTATCTCATCGTCACGGCCGATTACAGGATCGAGTTTTCCCTGACGTGCAAGTTCTGTAAGGTCTTTACCATACTGTTTCAGGGCTTGAAAAGTCTCTTCAGGGGTTTGGCTCGTTACGGTTTGCCCTCCTCTTATCTCTTTTAAAACCCTTAAGATGTTTTCCTTGGTAATCCCTAGCCTCTTAAATTCTGTTTTTATCTCACCTATTGCATGTTGTGCAATACCAAGGAGGAGATGCTCAGTGCTTATGTACTCATCTCCCAGTGCTTTTGCTTCCTGTTCAGCGGTATTTAAGGCCTGACTGAGCTCTCTGCTGAGATATAACCTGTCAGTTCCTCCTTCTACTCTAGGTAAAAAACGCAGTTCCTTTTGAGCCAGGTCTCTTATTATCTGTGGGTTTGCACCTATCTTGCTTATTATTTCAGAGGGGATTCCCTCTTCGTTTAGGAGTGCAATTAGCAGATGAGGGATATCTATTACCTGGTGGTTTTCTCTCTGTGCTATTGACTGTGCTTCCTCCAGTGCTTCCTGTGCTTTTATTGTAAATTTGTCCAGTTTCATCTTTCTAACCCCTTTTTTATTTGTGTTTTTACCTCTTCAAGGGTTAAGATATGTCTTAACGGTGGAAAAATCAAGTATGAGCTTCCTTGACCAGAGAGCTAAGGTGCTTTTCGTGTAAGCGTCTTTTGTGTTTGCATATGCGAATAACCCACTTGACATGTGGTGTTTTTTCAGATTAAAATTAGAAACAGAAATTCGCAGTATAACAATGTTTCTTGGATAATTATGATTCAGCTAATATAAGTTTATCTCCAGTTGCTCAGGTTGTATTGCAATACGGTTTAAAAAGTAAGCAAATGCGAAATATAGCGAAAATAAAAAAATAATACGGAGGAGAAGTGGCTATGGGACTAAATAAGGAGTATATAGGATTTGAATCTGAGCCAGTTGTTTATGAGGTTACTGAGGAGGCAATCCGTAAGTACGCCTGGGCAATAGGAGCACGGAATATAACCTATTACAACTACGATGGTAATCTGGGAAATATACCTTTTGTTGGAATGGCTCCTCCAAGTTTTATTGTCGTTCAGGAATTGCTACTTGCAGAAAAACTCTGGTCTGATGAGAGACTCCATGGAGGTCCTGAACAGCTAGCACGCAATCTTCTCATGCTTGTTCATGGGGAACAGGATATGAGGTTTTATAAACCAATAAAGCCTGGGGATAAACTTATTTCCAAGGCACGCATAAAGAACATAGAAGATAAGGGAAGTGGTCAACTTCTTGTAATTAACATAGTTACAACTGATGAGAAAGGTGAAAAGGTTGCAGAATCGGATTGGGGAATATTTATAAGAGGCATAGGAAGTGAGCAGAAAAGGAAAGAGGAAAAGAGAGAGTCTAAAAAGGAAGAGCCAAAAATAGTTGCAGAGACACAACCTATTTTTAGAAAAGTCATAAGGATCCCCAAAGACATTACCTTTAAGTATGCAGAGGCATCAGGGGATAGAAATCCGATACATCTGGATGAAAAGGTGGCAAAAGCTGCTGGGCTTGGAGGAATTGTTGTACACGGACTCTGTACCCTATCTATGACTATGAGAGCTATAATAGAGTGTTACCTAGATGGTGACCCATCCAGGCTAAAGCGGCTTGCAAGTCGCTTCTCTAGCCCTGTCTACCCCGGTGATATACTTATTGCAGATGGATGGGAGATAGGGAAAAGAGATGGTATAACTGTGCTGGGTTTTGAGGTAAAGAGAAGGGATGATAACATTACGGTTTTAAAAAACGGTTTGGCTGAGGTTGAAATCTAACCAACCTTCACTAAGTCTGGCTCTTAGAAATACCATATCAGCTTGTATGGTGTTGTAGGCGCAAGATCTCTTCCCTCTGCGTGATCCTTTCTATTTCCCTGTCTATCCTTTCAAGTAAGGTGACCAGTGTTTCTTTTTTAAAGGCTGATATTACAGGAGCGTTATACGCTCTTTTTAGCCTGTTTATTACCTCTTCAGAAGCGATGTCTGATTTGTTAAATACGATAAATCTGGGTATGGAATCGTATCCAGTGCTCTCTAGAATCCTTTCTACAGATTCGATCCTTTCATCAACTAGCGGATCTGTTGAATCTGCAACGTGTACAAGGAGTGTGGATTCTCCCAGTTCTTCAAGGGTAGCACGAAAGGCATTTACAAGCTCCTTTGGGAGGTTTCTTATAAATCCTACCGTGTCTGTAATTAGTATTTCCCTTCCACTTGGGAGCACAATCTTTCTTGTGGTTGGATTTAAGGTGGAGAAGAGTTGATCTCTAACAATCACCCCACTTCTTGTAAGTGTGTTAAAAAGAGTGGATTTTCCAACGTTTGTGTAGCCAATAAGGGTAACTGTTGGTATGCCTGTTTCTTTTCTATGTTTTCTCGTATGCTCTCGTCTCCTACTTATTTCCTCTATTTGCCTTTCGAGTTTCTCTATTTGCTTTCTTAGCCTTCTTCTCTCTTCCTCAAGTTTTTTCTCTCCCGGTCCTCTTGTCCCGATTCCTCCACCAAGCTGGGATAACTCTATACCTCGACCGGTAAGTCTAGGGAGCATATAGCGAAGTTGTGCTAGCTGAACCTGAATCTTACCTTCACTTGTTGTGGCACGTTTTGCAAATATCTCTAGTATGAGCTGTGTTCTGTCAATTATTTGGAGGTTTGTTTCTTCTGATATTGCTCTTACCTGAGCTGGGGTAAGTTCCGCATCGAAAACAAGAGATTCTGCCCCTACCTGTTTTGCTCTAAGTATTATTTCTTCCAGCTTTCCTTTACCTATAAGGTATCTGGGATCAACTTCTTTCCTGATCTGTATGGTTTTATCAAGAACAACTTTATCAGCTGAAATGGCAAGTGATTCAAGCTCGTTAAGTGATTCTTCTGCCTCTAACCTTGATCTTGTTGAGAATCCTACAAGAAAAACTCCTTCTCTTTCTTCTTCTCCACCAAAATTGAAGTAGCTTCTCTCTATCTCATTCTCTAGTTCTTTTATGAATTCCTCAAAGTTGATATCCACCCTGCCAAGGTCGTTATACTCTATTATCCTCCACATCTCCTGAGCTGGGTTGGGGGGAATAAGATGAGCTATCTGAAATCTACCCGGAACCCCACCGTCTTTTACCTCAAGTACTCCTATGAGATCAAGCCTTTCGTTTATAAGTGTTACAAGGTCAGGGTGGCTAAGTTTTGGATTTTTAATATGCGTATGTATAAGGCGGTATCCCCTGAGTCTGTATTTTGCTTCCCTTGAGCGCTCTAAAATCTCAGTAAAAGGGACTTCATGGGAATCCCCTACAAATACAGCTTCGATCTTTCCTTTTCTGTCTATGATTAGGGTTATGGTCTTTTTTAATTCATGTGATACCTGGGAGAGGGTTTTCCCAAGCTCTAACGTTATTATTTCTCTTGGGGGGATCCTTCTTCTATATAGCCTTGATAGGTTCTTAAGCTCACTTGGACTTAAACCGGATGTTCTGCCGTATATCTTCTCTATATCTAATGCCCTCCTTCTATGTTGGATTGTAGTATCTAGAGTATAAGTCTAATAAAAGCAGAATTTTCCTTCAAGCTAGGGTTTTGGTCTGACTGTTTATTGTTTATAATTTACCCCATGCAAACTGAATATTTGATTGTTGGAGCAGGCCCTGCTGGAACATGGGCTATAAAGGGAATAAGACAGGAGGATCAGGCAAAAAAAATAACCATAATAGGGGAGCAGCCATATTGTGCGTATTCTCTACCGCTTCTTACAAAGGGATACATACAGTGCCGTTTTAAGGAAGAGGATCTTTTTCTTGTTGAGGAGGATTTCTACAAAAAAAACGGAGCAGTTTTTTTGAGTAGTAGGAGGGTTGTAGAAGCTGATCTAAAGGAACAGAGGGTCGTTCTGGACAATGGAGCTGAGATCAGATACGAAAAATTGCTAATTGCTACTGGAGGAAGGCCAAGGAGATTAAGTGTTCCAAATTCGGATATGGAGAGAATTTACTATCTTAGAACCCTTGATGATTCAAAAGGTATAAAAGCGGCAACAAAAACTGCTACTCAGGCTATAGTAGTTGGAGGTAGCTTTATAGGGGTTGAACTTGCTGTTGCCCTGCGTGAGGTTGGGCTTTCTGTAAAACTTGTAATGCTTGAAAGATATATATGGGAGACGCTTCTTCCAGAAGCCGTTGGAAAATACTTGATGGAAAAGCTTATTGAGGGAGGCGTTGAGGTGTTTCCTGAGGAAAAGGTTATCGGGTTTGAGGGCAGGGATGGAAAGGCAACTGCTTTAAGGACTGAAAGCGGGAAGGTTTTTGAAGGAGACCTTTTTGGCATAGGTGTTGGTATCAAGCTAAATACGGAGTTCCTTAAAGAGACCCAGGTTATGATAGAAAGGGGTATTAGGACAAATGAATTTCTTGAAACCAATGTGGCAGGTGTGTTTGCGGCAGGCGATGTAGCTGAGTTTGATGATGTTATCCTGGGGGAAAAACGCCTTGTAGGTCATATAGAGAATGCACAGTTTCAGGGATATACAGCTGGCAGGAACATGGCTGGTGCAGGGATCAAGTACTCGAGGGTAACAGCATATGACTCTGCAGTCTTTGGAATTCCCCTTATCTTTGTAGGGGCACTTGAGTCTGGTAAGGATTTCTGGATAAGGGGAAAGGAAGGTAAACCCCCACAGGGCTGCTTTGCGGTTAAAGAAGGCAGGATTGTTGGTGGTGTTCTAATTAAACCGCGTGGTAAGGAGGTAAAAGCCCTGAGGGAGCTTATAGAGAATCAAGATATTGATATAAGTAAGTTTGAAGAGGAGCTTAAAAACCCTGATGTTGATTTGTTAACTCTTCTAAACAGGATAAAGCTTACTTAGGGGTTATTTCTATAACCACTCTGGGTTCCTCTTTTTTTTTCTTATCCGTGTACTTTAGCTCTGATATCTTCTTTGCAAGTTCTTGATCCTTTACGATTTGTGCGTATCCGCTAATTTCTCTATCATTTGCCCTAATTACCACGTTTGGGTTCTTAAGTATGTTTTTAAGCCAGTTTGCATTTGAGTCTCTTCTCGATGCATAGAATTTTCCATCCAGAAAAACAAAACGCAATTTTACTGTACGTGTTTTTCCTGTTACCCTTCCTATTGTAGATAGGTATCCCAAAAAGCTGCTTTTATTTTGGAGGTTTGGTTGCATACTAATAGCATACGAAAATATGCTCTGTTTTCCAGTTAAGGAGGAGGATATATGATAGATTTTCAGGAAGAAATTAGAAATATAGCCAGGGAAAGAAAACAGGCAAATAACTACAGTTCGGGTGTTTCTTCTAAAAGCCCTATGAAAGATGTTATGGAGTATTTTTTCCATTTAGCAGAGCTAGGTGTAAGCATCTACAATGAGGTTTTAACAGTGGGGGAACTTTCTGTACACAGGTTGCCTGGTGAGGTCCTTGCCCTTTTTCTTAATCTCCCAAGAGAGCGTATGGGTTTTTGTATGGTGGCTCCAGAGAGCTTTGTTGTTTTTCTAGAAGAAGACGAAGAGTATGTTCTTGTTCTTGGAAGAAGGAGGCAGTGGTTTGTTGTAGAGGATAGCCCCCTTTCAAGGGCAAGACAGCTTATAAGGATCAGGTGCTTAATTGATGGGGGTGGTTTTGTTTTTAAAGACAACACAGGAACAGCCCTTGACCCTGAAGAGATTATAACCCTTATAATAAGATGGGCGGTTTCTGAGCGGTAATCCCACCTTAATTACAGGATTACATGTGTAAGTGATGCAAGTATCAGAATAGAGAATATAAAGCCAATTATGGCTAGTATATAAATTGTTCCCTCTTTTTCGTGTTCCTGCATGGGCATTGAGTATAACAAATCGTTTGAACTTGTAAAGGTTTTTTGTTCTTGCGAAAGCAAGTTTTTTACGTTAATGTTTGTAAGATATGATTGACTACACTTTACCTATTTTTAGACCTCCAAGTGAGGCAAAGAGCTTTATACTTCAGGCAAGTATTGGATGTTCCTATAATAAATGCACCTACTGTGCAATGTATCGCAGGGAAAATCAGAAGTTTCGAATACGTCCAATAGAAGAGATAAAGGCTATAATTGATGAGGCGGTAAAAAGGCATGAGTTTAAACGAGTGTTTATTTCCGATGGAAATGCACTTGTAATTCCCCAAGATAGACTTGTTGGAATACTTGAGTATCTGAATCAAAGGTGTCCTAATCTTGAGCGGGTTACAATGTATGCAAACGTTGGAGACGTTTTAAGAAAAGGGGTGGAAAACTTAAGGGCTCTTAGAGAACTTGGGCTTCATATGGTGTATATAGGTTTTGAAAGTGGGGACGATGTCGTTCTTAAGAGAATAAAAAAGGGAGCAAGTTACGGAGAGGCTGTAGAGGCTTCAAGGATTTTAAAAGAGGCAGGGATAAAGAACTCTGTTATGATTCTTTTAGGTATAGGTGGTAAGGATAGAAGCTTAGAGCATGCACTTAAAACAGGTCATTTGCTTACAGATGCTGATCCTGACTATGTGGGGGTGCTTTCTCTTCAAATTCGCCCTGGTGCTCCTATTTACCAGGAGTGGATTGAAGGCAAGTTTGAGCTTCCGGATAAGTTTCAGATGATAAAGGAGCTTGAGATTATAGTTGAAAATACCCATTTAACCAACGGTTTTTTCTTCTCAAATCATATATCTAACTATCTACCTTTGAAAGCAAAGTTTCCTGAAGATAAGGGAAAGGTGTTGGAGGAAATAAGGAGAATTTTAAAATACAGGGATGAATCGAAACTGCGTCCTGAGTTTTATAGGGATGTGGTAAATCAATACTAAAAATAGAAGGAGAAGTTTTATGAAAAGGATAGCAACCATTTCCCCTGTATGGGGATGTAGCGTTAAGGAGCTAAGAGCACTTGCAAAAGAGGCTGAGGAGGGTGGTTTTGAAGCAATATTCTCGCCAGAGGTTCCTCCGTATAGCGCTCTTGCTAATGCCCAGGTCTTTGCCGAGGTAACTTCAAGGATTAAAGTGGGTACATGGATAACCAATATATACATGAGGCATCCCGTAATGTGTACTGCTGAGGCCCTTACTGTGCAGGAGGTTTCGGATGGTAGAATGGTGCTTGGCCTTGGTGTAAGCCATAGACCCGTAAATGAGAAGTTCGGTATTGATATGAAGAATCCGCTTGAGGAGATGCGTAAATACATACTGTCTGTAAGGTCTTTTGCAGATGGGAGCTCCCCACTTTTGACGATTAAAAGACAGCTTCCAAGATTTCCGATATATGTTGCAGCACTTACTGAGAAGATGGCAGAACTTGTAGGGGAGCTGGCCGATGGCATAATGCCTTATCTTGCAACCCCTGAGTATATGAAAAAGCTAATAGATGCTGTGTCCAGAGGAGCCCAAAGAGCTGGTCGTTCTCTCTCGGATATTGATATAACAAACGGAATTCCCTGCTTTATCTCCGATGATTTAGAGGCTGCACGTAAGGCAGCAAGACGGGGGCTAGCGGGTTATGCGCGTTTTCCCTTTTACCAACGTCTTATAAAAAACATAGGCTTTGGTGATGTTGTTGAGAAAATAAAAGCAGGTGTTAATCCTGCAGAGGCTTTTACCGATGAGCTTTTGGATTCTGTGGCTCTTATAGGGCCTGCAGAGAGGTGTCAAGAAAGGCTTCAGGCCTACAGGGATGCAGGTGTAGGGCTTCCAATTATAGTGCCGAATCCAGTTGGCAAGGAGAGTAATGTGGAGGTAATGCAGAAGATGGTAAAGGCTCTGTCTGGTAGTTAGAATCGGGTTATGAAGAACTTAAAGATAGAAGAGGCATGGAACTATCATAATCTAACCAAACACTCCTATGAAAGTGTCCGTTCCAGTACCCATTTCCTGGATTGGGACAATCAACCTTTACCTTATAAGGAGTATGTAGATGTAAGGTCTATTCCTCTTAGTAGGGATTTTCCTCTGTTGAAGATGCCTGCACTTGAGGCCATATCTACAGTTTTTACCGATGACAGTGGTAAGTCTGATTTAAGTGTTAAAGACCTGTCAAACATTCTATTTCACTCGGCAGGTATAATTCGGAGAAAAAGCTTTCCAGGAGGGATAAGCATTGATTTTCGTGCAGCAGCATGTGCAGGTGCACTTTATCCCATAGAGGTTTATGTGGTCTGTGGGGAGCTCAAAGGGCTAGAAGCAGGAGTTTACCACTTTAGCCCCCGTGACTTTGCATTAAAGGAGCTAAGAAGAGGAGATTGGCGGGGGGTACTGGTTGATGCAACCGGTGGAGAAGAAGCTGTTAAAAGGGCCCCGATCATTCTGGTCTATACGGCAGTTACTTGGCGAAGTTCTTGGAAGTATCAAAATCGTGCCTATCGGTATCACTTCTGGGATGCAGGAACTATAGTTGCAAACACGCTAGCTGTTTCTACAGCATACAGGTTGCCGGCAAAGGTCATAATGGGTTTTGTTGATGATAAAGTAAACAGACTGATTGGAGTTGATGGGAAAAAAGAAAAGAGTATCTGCTTGGTTTCTATAGGAAGTACTGCCAAAGAACCTTTGCCACTGGATATGTCCCCTCTGGATGTAAGGACACTTCCCCTTTCAGCAAAAGAGATCGAATATCCTCTTATTCAAAGGATACACTGTTTTTCCTCACTTAAGAGTGAAGAAGAGGTTATAGGTTGGAAGAAAGGATTCTATCCTGGCTCTTTTTCTAATGAGTCCTCCGGTTCCAAGGAAAATCTAATTCAGTTAAGTGAGGTTCCTGATAGCAGATTGCCGCAGGATACTGTTCAGGAGGTAATACTAAGGAGAACTTCTACAAGGAGATTTTCTCACAAACCTGTTGCCCTTGAGGTGCTCTCTTCCATACTTTACCGCTCAACAAGAGGGATTCCATCAGATTTTTTGGAACCTTTGGGGGTTAGTCTAAATGAAATCTACCTGATTGTTAATGCAGTTGAAGGTCTTCCTTCAGGTGCTTTTTTCTTTCACAGAGAGCGTAATTGTTTAGAGCTTCTTAAAAGTGGTTTGTTTCGTAGGGAGTCTGGCTACCTTACACTGGAGCAAAGACTCGGTAGAGATGCAGCTGTGGTTGTTTTTTTTCTCTCAGATCTGAGTTGTGTTCTTCAGAGACTCGGTAACAGGGGTTACAGGGCTGTCCAGCTTGAATCTGGAATACTTGGGGGAAAGTTATATCTTGGTGCTCATGCATTTAATATCGGTGCTACAGGGCTTACCTTCTATGATGATGATATTACGGAGTTTTTCTCTCCGCATGCAAAAGGGAAAAGTGCAATTTTTGTAGTTGCTTTGGGTGTACCTGCTGATTAGAGAAGCCTTATTTTGTAAACAGCTTCAGATACTCTGAACACGCCCTTATTAGGTAGCTAAGGTAGGGTTCGGTTATATTCCTTTTAAAGATTCCTTCTCCCTGAACTACAGCTTCTGAAAGTGCCCGGTAGGCTTCCTCAAAGGTTTTCCCGGAATACGATATCTCTTCGATTCTACCCTGTCCCGAGCTGGTAAAGTGAACAGATTTTTCTTTTAACCTTATCTCCATAAACGGTGGGCGTATGGCTTCTTCAAATTCGAGTTTCTCACTCCTTTCAAGTATGTTTTTTATTTCTTTGATTTCCTTCTCCATATTTGAATCCCCTCTTTATGTATTGTTATTGGGCAGTCCATCCTTCATCTATTGGTATTGCAGCTCCAGTTATGTTTTTAGCAGAATCACTGGCAAGGTATACTACCAGCTCTGCTACCTCCTCAGGTTCAAGCAGCCTCTTCATAGGGGCCTCAGCTAGTATAACCTTCTCTAGTACCTCTTCCCTTGGAATTCCGTGAGCCTTGGCCTGGTCATCTATCTGTTTCTCAACAAGTGGAGTTCGCACAAATGTTGGACATACAGCATTGGCCGTGATACCGTACTCTGCCATCTCAAGGGCTGTAACCTTTGTTAACCCTATTAAACCGTGCTTTGCGGAGACGTAAGCAGATTTAAATTTTACACCTATAATCCCGTGTATAGAAGAGATGTTTACAATCCTTCCGCTTCTCTGCTTTATCATGTAGGGTAGGGCATACTTTGTACATAAAAACGGTCCTGTAAGCATAACCCCGATTAGCAGATTCCATTTATCCTCCGGGAAATCAACTATAGGGGCTACGTGCTGAAGTCCTGCATTGTTTACCAGTATATCTATACGACCAAATCTGCTAACCGTTTCCTCTATAAGTCTCTTACATTCTTCGGGTTTTGTTACATCCGTATCTATAAAAAGGGCATCCCTGTTAAGTTCTCTTACCTTCTCAACCGCTTTGCTTCCCCTATCTTTATCCAAATCAGCTATTACGGGAGTTGCACCTTCTTTGGCAAACAACTCGGCAATTGCAAAACCTATACCACTTGCCCCCCCTGTTACTATCCCCACTTTTCCTCTCAGCTTCAAATATGCTACCTCTTTGTTGTTTTTGTATATTAAATTTAACCTAAGCTTGAAGGTGTTTCTATACCTATCATATACCCTGATATTTGGGGATTTGATTTAAAGGTAATTCTTGGCGTGCATCCTTGTTAATTAACAAGAGCAATCGGTTAATCCCACCCCATATTGATGGATTGGGGTGGGATTTTAAGTTTTTTTATGAGGTTAACTTCTTTGCGATTTCTGCTATCTCTTCCTCACTGAGTCCGGGGGCAAACTCTTCAGGAATCTCTGGTAATTCAGGTACTGTTCCTCCTTGAGGAGGGCCATCTACTACCTTGAGTTCACCATCTCCTGTGGGGGATGGACCACGCCATATCTTTGATATCTCCTTGTAGTCATCCGGACTGAATCTATAGAGGGTTCTGTGAATTCCTGCCTCTTCGTACTTGCGGGCTTCAGGAAACTTTGAATTTTCAATATTGGGTATTGGAAGGAGTTTGGTCATGTTAACCCCTGTAATTGTTTCCAGGGCTTTTCCGTATGCAACTGCATGTACCCCACCTCTTACAAGTAGATAACCGATCATCTCTCTGGCAACGGGGTTTCTTGTCATCTCATACACCCTTATCTTGTGCAGGCGTGCTCCGCATTCTAGAAAGAAGTTGTGAAGCAGATCCAAGACCAGATTTCCGCTGTTAAAGACGTACTCACCGCTCCAGTATCCTCCCATGGAGTTACCTACCAGTGCTGTTTGAGCGGTAACTATAAAGTGATGGGTATTGCGTAAATCTTTACCAGGGCTAAGTGGGGCATCCTCTGGTTTCCCTTGCTTTGTTGTACCGGAAAGGAGTAGGTTTACCGTTGCTGCCACTAGCTCGATGTGGCCCAGTTCCTCTGTTGCTATGTTTGCAATTAGATCACGGTAGGGTTTTAGTTTGGTGTGGTTGCGAAAGTTAAAAGATTGGTATGTGTAGTTCATAAGGGTTGACATCTCTCCAAACCTTCCCCCTAAGAGTTCTTGAACTGCTGCTGCGGCATTGGGGTCAGGTTCTTTTGGCATTGGTAGTTCAACCTGGAGGCGGTCTATTCTAAGAAACATCTTTAACACCTCCCCTGTTATTTTACTTAATATTAATTTTTATTCGTAAATATATACTAAATGCAATTACCAATCAAGTAGTATTATATGCTTGAATTTGTTGTAAATTCAGATACATTGTTTATTCTTTAAAGAAGAGGTATTATTGCTTCTATGAAAAGCAGGGTAAGTAAGGAAAAACTACAGAAACTAATTACCCTTTCTCGGAAAAAGGGTTTAAAGCTGACACCCCAGCGCATGGCTATATTTCGTATAATTTCTGAGTCGGATAAACATCTTAGTGCTGATGAGATTTATCAAAAAGCCAAAAAGGACTATCCAATGCTTTCTGCGGCAACCGTTTATCGCAATCTTGAGCAGTTGGTAAGTGCTGGTTTGCTTTCCCATTTAAGCCTTGGTGGAACTGCAATGAAATACGACTCCAATATGGAGGAACACCACCATTTTATCTGTAATCGTTGTGGTAAGGTTCAGGATATATACCTTAAAAAGGTTACCTACGAACTGGATACGGAAAAAACCTACTTGGATGAGTTTGAGGTTTTTGGCCCTGAGCTTTATCTTCATGGTGTGTGTAAAGACTGTCTGGAATAGGCCTTAGCCCGCACTTTACGTTGCTGTTTTCTTGAGAGTCTAGGGTCTCTAATGTATATTTTAAAATCTTAGCTTGTTGTCTTTATGTATAAGGTATATCGGAGGATTAAAAGAACATGGGTTCTGTTTTTGGCGGAGATCTTACCGTTGTAACCTTCTTCCCTCTTGTTGGGATTCCATTGGTTGTTATTCTTTCACTCCTTTATCGAAACTCAAGTGAACCTATGAAGGTTGGTGCCCTTTTGGTCGGTGTTTTAGAGTTTCTTATATCTATTCCTCTCTTTACAAACTTTAAGAAAGGGTTCTCTGGAATGCAGTTTGAGGTTAAGGTTCCTTGGATAGAGAGTCTCGGTATAAGCTACCATCTGGGGATAGATGGAATCAGTCTTTTTCTAGTTCTTCTTACCACATTTATTATTCCAATAACCATATTGAGTGCCTGGAACTCTATAAACAGAGGCTTAAGAGAGTTTCTTATCCTTATGTTTGTGCTGGAGACAGCTCTTATAGGAACCTTTGCAGCGCTTGATATGGTTCTTTTCTTTATATTCTGGGAGGCTGTTTTGATCCCCATGTATTTCCTGATAGGGATATGGGGAACCGAAAGAAGAATTTATGCGGCAATAAAGTTTTTTATATATACGGCCTTTGGCAGTGCTTTTATGTTAATTGCCATAATCTATCTGTACTTTACCCATATTGATCAGTTTGGTTTTGCATCAATGGATATAATGGATTTCTACAAGCTAAATATACCCTTCTTTGGTTTGTTAAGCCCTCAAGGGCTTGCTTTCCTAGCATTCTTTCTTGCGTTTGCAATAAAGGTACCCATGTTTCCCCTTCATACATGGCTACCCGATGCTCATGTAGAGGCTCCAACTGCAGGAAGCGTTATACTTGCCGGAATTCTTCTCAAGATGGGAACATATGGTTTCCTCCGGTTCTCTCTTCCTCTTTTCCCTGAAGCAACACTTAGTTTCCTTCCGTTTCTTTGTGCAATCGCTATAGTGGGGATCATATATGGTGCTTTGGTTGCATTTGCCCAATCTGATCTGAAAAAGCTTGTTGCTTATTCGAGCATAAGCCACCTTGGTCTTGTTATGCTTGGGATCTTCGTCCTAAATATACAAGGCTTAGAGGGTGGAATTTACCAGATGCTAAACCATGGTTTATCCACCGGAGCTCTATTCCTTATAGTTGGTATGATTTATGAGAGGCGTCATACGAAGCTTATTGCAGAGTTTGGTGGCCTATCAAGGGTAATGCCTGTTTTTGCAGCATTCTTTATGATTGCAACGCTTTCATCTATAGGCCTGCCCTTGTTAAACGGATTTGTGGGGGAGTTTTTGGTGCTTCTTGGGGCCTTTAAAACAAACTACCTCTACTCTGTACTTGGTGCTACTGGGCTGGTGCTTGGAGCGGTATATATGTTATGGGCTTATCAGCGGGTGATGTTTGGGCCACTTGATAAACCGGAAAACAGGGCCCTCTTGGACCTTAGTTTCCGAGAGATTATGGTTTTGCTTCCAATTGCTATTATGATTTTCGTTATGGGTATTTACCCTGGGCCTTTTCTATCCAGAATAGAGCCAAGTGTTGAGGAGCTTTTAAAGGTTAGTTTTAAAGAACAAGCTGTTACTCACTACTTAACCGAAGGTGAACTAGCAGAGTAGCTCATACCGGTTTTTTTGTGTCTGGCTGTGTTTAGGATATCGTTTATAACATCCATTGGCCCTATTCCTTCTGCTTCTGCTCGAAAGTTAAGAACCAGTCTGTGTTTAAGAACAAATGGAGCAAGGAACCTTACGTCATCCGTTGTTGGTGTGAATCTTCCCTCCAGTATTGCTCTTGCTTTGCTTCCAAGTATCAAAAACTGAGAAGCTCTTGGTCCTGCTCCCCAGGCAACCCATTTCTTTGCAGCTTCAGTGCTTAAAGGGTTGTTAGGTCGTGTTGCTCTTACAAGTTCTACAGCATATGAAACAACGTATTCAGAAATTGGAACTCTCTGTATCAGCTCAGTGTATTCAAGGATTCTCTCTGCATCCAGTATCTTCCTAAGCTCCTTTCTGTAAGAGTCTCTATGGGTTTTTGCAATCTCTATTTCTTCTTCCAAAGATGGGTAGTCCACATCTATCTGGAACATAAACCTATCTAGCTCTGCTTCAGGTAATGGATAGGTTCCCTCCTGTTCTATCGGATTCTGTGTTGCAAAGACCAGAAAGGGGGGGGCTATATTGTAGGTCTGGCCGCTTACCGTTACCTTTCTTTCCTGCATTGCCTGAAGAAGGGCTGCCTGTGTTTTTGGTGAAGCCCTGTTTATCTCGTCTGCAAGCAGGATATTGCAGAATATAGGCCCCTGTATAAATCTAAAAAACCTTTTTCCAGTTAGAGTGTCGTTCTCAAGAACCTCCGAGCCCGTTATGTCTGAGGGCATAAGGTCGGGGGTGAACTGGATTCTATTAAACTTAAGGCTTAAAACATCAGCAAGTGTACTTACAAGAAGGGTTTTTGCAAGTCCTGGAACCCCTACGAAAAGTGAATGCCCTAAGGACATAAGGGATATAAGCAGGAGCTCTACTACATCTTTTTGCCCTATTATTACCTTTCCTATCTCCTGCAGGATCTCTTTTTTGACCTGAGCCAGTTCTTGTGCCTTCTCTAAGTCCATTTCCCAGTTTTGGTTTTCCATTTTAATCCTCTTTTAGAATTATCTCTAAAGCCAGTTTCTCTTGCTCTTCTAAATCCTTTTTGTTTTGTTTTTGGTAAATGGATGCAAGCTCAATATGTATTTCTGGATCGTATGGGTTTATCTGTAATGCCTCCCTAAATAGCTTTTCTGCGCCTTTTACCTTTCCCTGTTTGAGATATATTCTTCCGAGATTTATATAGGCCTCTATGCTATCAGGATAGTAATCCAGTATGAACCTAAACAGCTTCTCTGCTTCTTCATACTCTCCGTACTTGGCTTTTGTTAGACCAAGCCTATGGAGAATAACAGGTGATAGCGGATCAAAACTAATTGCTTTCTCGTATTCGTATAAAGCAGCTTTTAACCTGTTCCTTTCCCTAAGCATATCCCCCAGTTTGGTGTATCTCCTGGCCATTGCGTCTTCTATGTAAGCAAGCTCTTTGCTTTCATCTTCTTGGCTATCTTTATCATCCTGTACAAATTCCAGTTCCTTTACACTCAGGGAAGGAATTTTCTCCTTTAGCTTCTTTGAATTTAGGTACCCTATCCACAAGTTGTAGAATTCATCAAATTCTTTTTGGGTAATCTCTTTTATCGCTAGTTTGTAATCTCTGGTTTCTTTTAGTTTATCTACCAGCTTCACAACGGCGTTACTGCCCCATTTGTGCGTAAGAAACTCAATCATTGTCCCTACCTGTGTGAACGCAAGTTGTGCCTCGTAGGCATTTTGTAGTTTCCCTAGGGAGGGGTGCATTTTCTCTATTGGAACGAAACCTCTATCCTTTAGTGCCCTGGCAAGGATTGTTTCATATAGTGGGTTTAAGACCTCTGAGTGCTTCTGTCTCCATCTCTTCTCATAAAACTTTGCTATGCCTTCGTGAAGCCATACAGGAATGGTGTTCTTGCTTCTTATAAACAGTAGGTAGTGGGTGTACTCATGAGCCAGTGTATCTGACCATCTATACCCTTTGGGTAGGAGTCTGGGTGATAGAATCATTATACGATTGAATTTACATATACCGACCACTCCTGTGGTTTTAATATCATTTAGTGAGAGTGTGGAGGCTGTGGTAAAGCTCTTAAGATCAGGGTAAACCTCAACAACTACGGGCTCGTCCGGGTAGGTCTCCAGTAAAAACCCTATCTCATGGTATGAGCTCTCAAGTACTTCTTTTGCATATAGAGCAAGAATCTGGTCTTTTGGATGTACATACCGTATAATGAAGTGCTTGGTTTGTACTTCTTTAAAACTACCTGCGGTTTTTATTACGTCTTTTATATGGGTTAGGAAGTAATTTATATCTTTATCTTCAGGTGCTAGGTTTCTTGCTTGTGTTATATAGTCTTGTGCTTTCTTATACTCCCCTCTGTGAAACTCAATCTCAGACTTTAAGTAGTAAGCCAGGGCTTTTTCCTCGTCTTTCTTAGCTAACTCAAGAAGCCTATCGGCTGTTTTAGTTGCTTCCCCAATCTGCCAGCTGTAGAGATATTCTCTGGTTGCCTTAAAAAGCGATAGGAATTCATTGTGTACCGTGGTATAGGTGGTTGTAGATATAAGAAATGCCAGCAAAAGCTTATTTATCATTTTATAATCCTTTCAAGGTACCTTCTGTTGAGCTCTGAGTACCCCTCAGGAGAGCCTTCTTTAAAAGAGCTAAGGATGTTTTCTTTAAACCACTTTCCAGTATCCTCTGGAGGAGGGATATCAATATGGCTTGTATCAAGCCCCCCATATTCTCCCTGGTATGCTGATTGCTTCTTTCCCAGTACCAAAGGAACTGGCAGACCCATTCCCTGGGCGCTCAGTTTGTGTTTGTCAAGGAGTTCCTTTGCTTCTCTTTGAGCTTTCTGCAAGGATTTTATCGCTTCTTCCTGATTGGATATAGCTTTTGATACCTCCTTATCGGTTAGGTTCCTCTGGGCTCTTCTCATAAAATTCCTTGATTCGTTTATGTACCTTTTGGTCTCCGGGGTTAAAAACCCACTGCTGTATTTTGAGTCTTCTATATCGATCTCGAGTTTTAAGGTCTCTTTTTCTATATCTCCCTGTTTTTTTGCCAGGTAAGTTGTTTTGTTGTTTGGGTTTCTTTTACCCTTAAGGTTTTTTAGCTCCCTTAATACGCTTTGAGCAATTCCCAGAGAATCATTTATTTCTGCTTTAATCTCTTCTGTGTTCCCTATACCCAGGTTGCTTAGGTTTTTAAGTGTGTTTAGTTCTTCAACCATGTCTTCTGCAGTTTGGGTGGCCTTGTTAAAATCCGATGTTTCAATCAGATTCTTTAGCTCTTCACTCATTTGAACCAGCCTCTCGGTAAGAAGGGAACCCTCTGCGTATCTATCGTCTGAGTATTTAATGAGCTTGTTGCTTGCTTCTTTAAGATTATTCTTTAACTGCTCAATTCTTGTTTTTTGGGTAAAGTTATTTAAATCCCTATTTGTTGATTGGCTTTTTAAAACGGAGGCTTTAAAATCTTCTGTTTCTTTTTTAAGCCCTTTTTGGGCTTCTTCAAGTCCCCTTATCCTGTGAATTAGCTCCTCCAATTGCGAGATCTCTTTTGAGAGCAGGGTTGAACTAAGGGATTGAAACCCCCTCTCAATTGAAGCTAAAGTAAGCTCAAGTTGCTCTTTAAGCTGGGACAGAAGGGCAAGGGCTTCCTCAATCTTATCTTCTTCAAGGAGTTTCATTAGTTCATCAAGGGAGGTATCAAGGTCGAGGTTATCAAAGGCATCGGCATTTATAAAACCCTCGTACTCCCCTCTACTGCTTATAGAGGAAAGCTTCTCTATAAAGCCTGAGATTAGCTTTCTTAGCTCCTCTATTTGTTTTGTGATTTGACTTTTCGTGTCCCGGTTTCTGTTTTTAAGGTCTTTAACCAGATCTGATAACCTTTCAAATCCTTTAAGGGATTCTCTTCCGTAGAGTATTGACTCTTTTAACCTTTCTTTCCTGAGCATGGAATCCAGAAAGAGTATGTCTTCTTCAAATTCGTTTATCTCTCTTGTTATCAACCCATCGAGCCTGGATATGTTACCTGTAGAGGATGAGGATAAAACGTATTTGCGTTCGTTTAGAAGCTCCTCAATTCTTGCTACCATATTTGAAATACCTACAAAATACGTGTAATCAGAGAAACGATTATGGCGCATCTTATCAAGTAACTGGTAAAGCAGGTCTTTTGCTTTATCTATATTAACTGTGATTTCGCTCTGAATGTTAACTGTATCGCTTATCTCTTTTTCGCTGTAGTACCTTTTTTGTTTAGGTCTTTTCTCTATGCTATCTGCCAGTAAATCCAAAAAGCTGTTTAGTGCTTTCTCTGCAAGCTTGATGGATTCTTTGTGTTCCTCCGATGGTTTCTTTAAAGTGATTTTAAGTGGTTTTGATATGGCTACCTTGGGGCCGGAGATGGTATCGTTATCGAATGCCTTTACAAAAACCTCTATGCTTTTATTCGTATCTATTCCATTGTTAATCAAGTTAGGGTACAGGGTATAGTTTCCTTCCGTTGATTTTATGGGTTTTTTAAATGCCTCTAAAACCTTTGTCTCCTCTACACCATTTATCTTCCATACGAGAAGAACCTTGGTTAGTCCAAAGTCATCTTTGGCTTCGTACCTGATATCTAGCTTTTCGTTTGTGTCTAATTCTATATTATCTCCAACGGGGGATTCTATCTTAACGTCTGGGACTTTATCTTCTTTAACGGCTAATTTAAATGTTTTTGACCTGAACTTTCCCTTACTGTCTTCTAGGAAAAAGCTACTTTCTGAAAGGGCTAAAAACTCGGCTTTTAGCTTTCCTTTCTCAAGATTAAAGGGTATTTCCAGATTATCTTTAAAAACCATCTTCCCTTCTTTTATGTTAGCAAGAGGAGTTGCCTTAAAGGTTACCATGGTTCCTTTAAGGGTATATATATCTCCTGTGCTTCCTTTAAGTGTTGAAGGTTTAATTCCTGTATATGCGGGGTATCTATACTCTATCTCAATATCTGCAAGCTCTAACTCATAGGGTTCTGAAGGGGGAACGATTCTTGTACTAAGGAGGAATTTCCTAAACTCAGCGGGAGAGAGTAAAACAGATGCTATGGATATAACGACTAGGAGGATGGATGCTTTCCAGTTGGTTCTTATAAGTGGTTGTGGTAGTGCTTTTGATATATCCACAGAAGAAAGTTTGTCAATAACCTCTTTTATATGAGCCTTTATAAGAGAGGGGGAAACAATGACTCTTTTTTTGTTTTCCAGCTCTCCTGCAAGTAAAATCGCATTTAGCGTATCTTCTCCGAGTCCCGGATATAGCTTTTCCAGTTCTAAAACCCACATTGGGTTTTCTCTTATCTCCGGTAGTATAAGCTTAAAAATCCCCAAAAGTACAATAGTTAGGAAAAGTATCTTAAGTATTGAAAAGTATAGGGGATCATTGTAGAGATTGGAAAGCAAGCAGACTGCTGTTAGTGTTATTATTGCAACAAAGATTACCTTGGTTAGTGCATTTAGGACCTTTCTGGCTTTTAGTTTCTTTTTTATAGCTGTTAAAACTGAGTCAAGAGCCTTTCTGGAGTTAGAGCCCATTAATTAAAATACTACATCAGGAACCGGTGGAAGTGAAATTGGTACAGGGGATTACTTATGATAAAATTATAAAATTTAGTTTGGAACTGGTGAACGATATGAAGTTTAAAACCTTACTTACCAAAAGAGTAGAGTTTTGTGCTTCCCATAGGTACTGGAATCCAAAGTGGAGTGAGCAGAAGAACAGAGAAGTCTTTGGTAAATGCGTGAGTCCTTATGGACACGGACACAATTATATTCTGGAAGTTACCATTGAGGGAGAAGTTGACCCTGATACCGGAATGATTATAAACCTGTATGACTTAAAGCCTATTATAAATGAGGTACTAAGAGATTTCGACCATAAGTTTTTAAATGAAGACAATCCAAATTTTAAAGAGCTTATCCCTACAACGGAAAACATTGCTAGGGTGCTATGGGATGCAATAGATGGGAAGCTAAAGGAAACCGGAAGAGATTGCAGATTATACAGGATAAGGTTATATGAAACCCCTGATCTGTACGTTGATTACTGGAGGGAGTAGATGGGAAAAGAGGTTTGCACATTAACTAGGGTATACAGGTTCTCTGCAGCCCATAGACTTCATTCTCCAAGATATTCGGATGAAGAAAACCGTCGAATATTTGGAAAGTGTAATAATCCAAAGGGACACGGTCACGACTACTATATAGAGGTTACGGTAACGGGTAATATAGATTCTGAAACCGGAATGATAGTTAGTGTTGAGTATCTGGATAAGGTAGTACAGGAAATCATAGATGAGCTTGACCACAAGAGGCTTGATATAGAGGTTCCTTACTTTGTAGAGTTTCAGCCTTCGGGTGAGAATATTGTAAAGTACCTTTGGCTTCAGCTCGAGCAGCGAATAAAAGGGGTTAAGCTCTTTCATCTAAAGTTGTGGGAGACTCGTGACAACTACTTTGAGTTCTTTAAGGAGGAATAGCAAAACTATGTCTATTGAAGATGCTGTAAGGGAGATCCTGGTCGAGATTGGAGAGAATCCAGAGCGTCAGGGGCTAAAGGATACCCCATTAAGGATAGCACGTATGTATAGGGAGCTAACCTCTGGTTACAGGATGTCACCCCATGATATAATTAACGGTGCGATCTTTGACATAAAATATGATGAGATGGTTGTTGTAAAGGATATAGAGTTTTATAGCCTATGTGAACACCATCTTCTCCCTTTTTTCGGAACCTGTCATGTAGCCTACATACCTAATGGTAAGATAATAGGCCTTAGTAAGATTCCAAGAATTGTGGAGCTTTTTTCCCGCAGACTTCAGGTTCAAGAGAAGTTAACTGTAGAGATTGCAGACTTTCTAAACAGGATTTTAAACCCGGATGGGGTAGCCGTTGTTATGGAAGCATATCACCTGTGTATGGCAATGAGGGGAATAAAGAAGGCTAAGGCAAGTATGTTAACAAGTGCGATGCATGGGGTCTTTAAAGAGGATGAAAGAACAAGAATAGAGTTTTTAAGTTTGATAGGAAAGAAAGCATAATGGAAAAAGATGTTGCTGTTATTACCGGTGCTGGGAGAGGAATTGGGAAGGCTATAGCTATTGAGTTTGCAAAAACAGGGGCAGTGGTTATCCTGTGTGCAAGGACTTTGGGTGATGTAAAAGCGGTTGAGAAAGAGATAGTAGAGAAGGGAGGGAAAGCATTGGCTTTTGCCTGTGATGTTGGGGAGGAAGTAGATGTTGAAAGGTTTATAAAGGCTGCCTCTGAAATAAAGGGCAGAATAGATGTACTGGTTAACAATGCTGGGGTTGCATTTGTTGGACCCGTATCGGATTTGGATCTATCGAGTTGGGAGCAGACAATCAGAACAAACCTAACAGGTCCTTTCCTTACCGTAAAACATGCCCTTAAGTATATGAGCAGGGGAGCTCATATATTTAACATAGCATCCATTGCTGCCAGAATGGGTTTTCCCAACTGGTCGGCGTACTGTGCTTCAAAATCAGGGCTTTTGGGATTTACAAGCTCTCTCAGGGAAGAGGTAAGAGGCAGAGGAATAAAGGTTACTGCTGTGATTCCGGGACCTACTGATACACCCCTTTGGAGAAACATCCCTGGTAACTGGGACACTGGTAGAATGATGAAAGCCAGCGACATTGCAAGAGCTATCGTGGGTATTTATAAACAACCTAAGGAAACGCTTACTGAAGAGATAGTGCTTATGCCTATAGGGGGCATATTGTAGTAGTTTGTGACTTTTACGTTTGGGGTTTTTTTCAGGATGTTACATATAGTGGTTTTGGGTATTAACTATAAAACAGCCCCGGTTGAGGTTAGGGAGCGTTTCTCCTTCTCCAAATCTATGCTTGAATCAGGTCTTTTAGCACTAAAGAGTAAAAAAAGTGTTGAGGAGTGTTGTATTCTCTCTACCTGCAATCGTACAGAGATATATGCGGTTTCAAAAGATATAGACGATTGCGTTAAGGATATAAAGGAGTTTCTGTGTGAGTTCCATCATGTTCCTCTGGAGGCTTTTTCATCTTATCTGCATGTTCTTACTGATAGAAAAGCCATAAATCATCTCTTTAGGGTTGCATCGAGTCTTGACTCCATGGTGGTAGGCGAACCCCAAATTTTGGGGCAGGTAAAGGAGGCCTATAGGGTGGCAAGCTCAAGTGGGGCTACGGGGTTAATTCTTAACCGTCTTTTCCATACAGCTTTCTTCGTTGCAAAGAAGGTAAGAACCAGAACCGGTATAGGAACACAGGCGGTATCTATAAGCTATGCTGCTGTTGAGCTTTCAAAAAGGATTTTTGGTGATCTCTCTAATAGAACCGTTATGCTTGTTGGTACCGGTGATATGGCAGAACTTGCAGCCAGACACCTTGTTAAAGCAGGAATAAGGGATTTGATAATAGCAAGTCGTACATTAGATAAGGCAGAGTCTCTTTCGCGTAAGTTGAATGGAAAGTCTATTAAAATAGAAGAGATTTACTATCACTTAAAGGGTGTGGATATAGTTATAACTGCCACAGGTTCACCGGATTTTATAATAAGACCCGCACATGTAAGTGAGGCTCTTAGATTAAGAAGGAATGAGCCTATTTTTATGATAGATATAGCTGTTCCACGTGATATAGATCCACGAATAGGAGAGATGGAAAACATTTATCTATACGATATAGATGATCTCAAGGGTGTTATAGAAGAGAACTTAAAGATTAGACGCGAACATGCTCAGATGGCTGAGGAAATAATCCTTAGGGGAGAAAAATACTTTCAGGCCTGGCTTGAAGGGCTGAAGGTGGTTCCTACGATAATCTCCCTTAGAAAAAGACTTGAGGAGATTAAGACGTTTGAACTTGAGAGGGCTTTTCGCAAATTAGGTAATCTCTCGGAGAGGGAGAAAAAGGTAATAGAGAGTATGGCTTCAGGGATTGTGGGAAAAATCCTCTACAGTCCTGTTACAAATCTAAAAAGGGAGGCCTCATCGTCTTTGGGTGCACTCTATGTGGATGCTGTAAAAAGGCTCTTTGAGTTGGAGTACACTTTCGGTACGGAAGAAAAAAATGAGACGGGTTCTAAGGATCGGAAGTAGGGGAAGCCGCCTTGCTCTATGGCAGGCAGAATTTGTAAGTAGTATTATTAGAGCTGATTTTCCAGATATAGATACTGAGATAGTTGTTATAAAGACTACAGGGGATAGGTTTCTAGATTCACCCCTCTCCAAGATAGGAGGAAAGGGAGTATTCGTAAAGGAGATAGAGGAATCGCTTCTAAGGAAGGAAATAGATATTGCTGTACACAGTATGAAAGACCTTCCTACCTCTCTACCACCTGGGCTTGTAATTGGTGCTGTTATTAGAAGAGGTGATCCAAGAGATGCACTGGTATCGGATAAAGGGGTTTCTTTCTTTGGTCTTCCAGAGGGAGCGGTTATTGGAACGAGTAGTTTAAGGCGTAAAGCTCAGCTCTTAAACCTGCGACCTGATTTAAAGCTGGTTCCACTTAGGGGAAATGTTGATACAAGGCTTAAGAAGTTAAGAAAAGAGGGATTGGATGCTGTTGTTCTTGCCATGGCTGCTCTAAATAGAATGGGATTTGAGAAAGAGGTATCTGAGTGTTTTCCTGCCGATGTGGTTGTTCCTGCACCTGGGCAGGGTGCAATAGCTGTGGAGTGCAGGAAAGATAATAGTGAAATTGCTTCTCTCCTATCTCGGATTAACCATGGCGATTCTTTTAGGGCTGTTGGTTGTGAAAGGAGTTTTCTTGAGAGGCTGGGAGGGGGATGTCAGGTACCGGTTGGATGTTACGCAGAGGTTAGGGGGAAGATAATCAGAGCTGTGGGTGTGGTAGCCTCTACCGATGGTAGAGAGGTAATAAGAGATAGTATTGAAGGTCCGGTAGATGATTATAAAAACCTTGGGAAAGAGCTTGCCGAAAGGATTCTTTCCAAAGGGGGAAAGGATATCCTTTTAAAGCTGACTTCGTAAGTCTCTTTCGTGGCTGTTTTTACTTCTTTTTTATTTTTCAGGTATATATTAATGGTAAAACGGATATGGAGAGTTTTAGATGTCTTCTAAGTATCTATATGAGGTTGACTTTGCCTTCTTGGATGTTGAAACAACGGGTCTTGATCCTTACTCTGGGGACAGGATCTGTGAGATTGCAGTACTTAAGATAAGAAACGGGAAAATTCTGGATAAATTTGAGACCCTTGTTAACCCCGGAAGGGATATTCCTCCTCATGCTGTATCTATAAACGGGATAACAGATAATATGGTAGAAAATGCACCTTTCTTTAGAGAAATTGCGTGGGATGTTTTTGGATTTCTAAGAAACACAGTTATAGTAGCTCACAATGCTCCCTTTGATTTGGGCTTTTTGTTTGCAGAGTTTGATAGCATAAAGCTTTCTCCTCCTGAATACGATGAGGTAATTGATACGCTAAGCATAGCAAAGCGTTATTACAGTTTTCCAAGTAATAGCCTAGGGCGAATTGCAAGGTATCTGGGGATTCCAACTTTTGGGGAACACAGAGCTTTTGGTGATGTAAGGATTACAAAGGACGTTTTTGAGTATTTTATCATGGACCTGCGCAGAAAAGGCTTTAGAATAGAGCGGCTAAAGGATATTGTAAGACTTCAGGGGGGAGCAGTTTCGTTTGAGAGATCTAAAGAGCTTGTACTTCCACCTGCTATTGAGGAGGCCCTTAGAATACGTGGAAAGCTAAAGATTAAATACCTTTCGGCTTACGGGGATGTAACCACAACGAGAATAATAGAACCCCTAGGGCTTAGTGTAAATGGGAAAAACACGTATATTATTGCTTTTTGCCATCTGCGAAAAGAAAGGTGCACTTTCAGGCTTGATCGTATACTGGAGGTAAAAAACGTTTCGTAAAAACCCTACTCTTCTGGCATTTCTTCCGGCGATGGTGTTTCCTCTGGAGACGGAGTAGCAGCAGGAGCTCCACTGGGTGTTTGTGTTTCCAAGGCTGCCAGTTTGTTCCTTAGCTCTTCATTTTCTGCTTTAAGGGTATTTATCTCATCTGTAAGCTCTTCTATTCTTTTCTCCAGGTCTGCCTTTTCCTTTGTAACCTGTTCTAACTCGGTCTTTAGGTTTTCATACTCTTCTTTAATCTTGCTTTCACATCCCGTTAGCAAAATGGAAAAGAGTAAAACGACTGCTGGCACTGTATAGATTAACCTTCTCATACTACATCCCCCTTTTGTTATTTAAATTAATCTTTAATGTATACTGTGTTTACCTTGTATGTCAATAAGGGTTCTTAATCGTGGTTAACTTGACTAAGCCGGTCTGGTTACTTATTATATTTAATACAAGACGCGGGGTGGAGCAGCCTGGTAGCTCGTCGGGCTCATAACCCGAAGGTCGGAGGTTCAAATCCTCCCCCCGCAACCAGAGATTTTGAAAACTTAAGAAACCATTTAACTTGTAATTTTTTTGAAAAAATACCCCCCTCCCCTAGTTTTTGGGCATAAATAACGGAATTAAGCGTTTCGTAAGTTATTGAAATCATTGGGTTCTGAAAAACTAAGGGGGGTGGGTATTTTTTGTTTTGAGTATTTTTAAAGCAAGTGCAGAAAAAATACCCCCCTCCCCCTGTTTTTATTTTTGTAAGTTATTGAAATCATTGAATTTTGAAAAACTAGAGGGGGGGTAGGTTTTTTAGAATGCCTATTTTTTAAGCACGTTTTTTGGGTATTTAAAAAATAGCAATTTGTGTAATTAAACGTATCATCCTGAAATTATTGAATTTTTAGTGTGAGAATTATCCTTATTTAGGAATGTATTGCAAAGGGTAACACCTGTCATTTGATAAAGAGTATCATTTGACAAAGGGTAGCGTTTGTTTACTTTTCGTCATTTTGGCGAAAAGTAAACAAAGGGTAACGTTTGTCATTTGATAAAGGGTGTCATTTGATAAAGGGTAACGCCTGTTTACTTTTTCTAATTTTAGAAAAAGTAAACAAAGGGTAACGCCTGTCAACTTTTGCTCATTTGAGCAAAAGTGGACAAAGATTTGTTTCGTTTTCGTCAATTGTCGAAAACGAAACTAAACAGAACACATGGGAATTGGAAAACGTATTAGATATGATAAGTCCGTTTCATTTTCGAAAAATTTCCAAAACGAAACGGCAACTGAGAATTGATTTACTAAACCATAGCTTCTCTGTACAAATCAAACACTCTGTTTAACCATCCACGTTTGTAAGTGTTGTAGTGTTCAGGAAGGAGCGAATAAAATGTTGCTCTTTCAACCAGATACTTTTCAACAAGTTCTTTTTCATTAACGCTTCTTACAGCCTCTATTGTTTTTCTTCCAATTATCCCATCTGTTACAAGGTTTTTATGGAAATACCTGTTTAGAGTTTCCTGTAGTAGCTTGCTTGCTCTCTTTACCCCAACATTTACAGCCGTATCAAATACAACCAGAGCAATTCGTTGAGGAAGCTCATCTCCTTTTATTTGATTCCAGTAATCCCTTCTGTAAATCTCTTTTGCCTGCTCTAAAGTGAGATTTTTTATATCAAGATACGGATATGCCTTCTGCGAAATACCAAATTTTGTATACCCGCCTGTGTCTATAGTTTCTCCACCTTCCCACTTTAGAGTAAATTCAATTGCCCTCTCAAAACTCATTGCTGCTCTGAAGGATTAATAAAAGTATCTGTTTGAGGATCATATAACCAGCCAATATCAACAGATCTATTACTTACATCAACAAATAAATCTGCTATACCCATTGAAATAAGTGATTGAGCAAACTCTACATCGGCTACAATTATGTTTATAACTTCGTTGTTACGTATGAGTGCAAGTCTCATAGTTTTACTCCCACCATTCAAGCATTAAGAATCCTGAACCACCATTTCCTCCGGCTCCGGAGTACTGTGTGTCATTATCTTGCCCTGCTCCTCCGCCTCCTCCACCACCTGAGTTATTAGGGGGAGAAGAACCACTAGCTCCATAACTCGATCCACCGGATGCCCGTGATAGGCTGACATTTTGTTGTCCTCCTGCTCCGCCTTTGTAACTCACACCATCAAACCCTTCACTTTGGTAATATGGGTAAAGCCCTTTATATGGTGCAGTTCCACCTGTGCCAGGACTGGTACTTGTTCCTGATCCACCATTACCACCAAAAAATTGAATTCTCGGTATGCCATTTTGGTAAACTATTGTTGCGCCACCTGAAGTACCATTTTGACCAAATTGTCTACCAGTAACACTTTGTCCACCTTGACCACCCGCTCCTATTGCTATGCTTAAAGTATCCCCTGGTTGAACACCAAGAGGTATTCTAAGACCCATAACTCCTGATGCCCCTCCTCCACCACCGTAAGGATATGTACTGTGGGCTGCTCCACTTCCTCCCCCTCCACCTCCTCCATATCCTGTTACATAGATTATTTCTACTCCCGGGGGAACTGTAAAAGTCCCTGAAGAAGTGAATTTCTGTATGCGTGGACGCTTTCCAGCGGAGCTAATAGGAGCATCAAGGTTATTTAACCGTGTATCATTGCTTGCAAGTCTGGATGAGATGGTAGCATCAAGGTTGTTTAGCCGTGTATCATTGCTTGCAAGTCTGGAAGATACGGTTGTATCCAGCTTGCTATTTATTGTTTCAAAAATTTCTTTTACTTTCTTAAGAATCTGAGGAAGAAGTAGATTAAACACCTAAGACCTCCTGTGTTATAGATACAGGGTTTCCATTTGCATCGTAGTTTACTGTTTGTCTATAGGTCGTTTGCCCAATTGTATAATTAATCTGGGCAGGGTTTCCATTCAGGTCATAAGTTATCTGTATGCTTCCTATAAGCTGAGTGCGTGTTGAATCCGTAAAGAAATTTATCTCCTGTGGGTTTCCATTTGCATCGTAAGTTACTTCTTCATAAAAACCTCCCTCACCAATACCAAAAATTAAAGCTTTAAAGAATCTATCCTCATACGCAGTGAGATTGGAAATTAAATCCTGTGCCTGTTGTGTCAGGGAATCTATCGTATCCCGTGCTGGAGCAAGGACAATGTTAAGACGCTCAGCTGCAAAATTTCTAACCTCTGAAACGGCTTCTTCCCAGGAGATTTTTAGTTGTTCAAGCACATGAATCCTTGCATCAATATCAAAAAACCTGGAATTAAAAGTGTCTGCATTAAGAGGGGTTATTCCATCACGAAATCTATACTTCTCTAGCTGCCTCATTGTGCAATATCTATTCTTTCTGCAATGTTAAATATGTTTAATGGGGTGTTTGTGCTTCCATCAAGTATTATTTTGTAACTGGATATAGCGGTTCCCAGGCTAAAATTTGCTTTTCTTCTTATTCCTTCTGCTTCCTGTATATCACTTACACTGGATGGGGTATATGTGTTTGTGCCATCTGAAAGAGAAATTGTTAAGCTGTGCTTTGTTGCATCAAAATCTCTAAGAAGCAGCTGAACCTCAATTTGAGTGGTTCCTGCCCCAAGGGTTCTCTGAGTGGATATATGCTTAAATGTGTTTGCAGGACGCCTTACATAAAGCTTTGACCCTACAAGGTTTAGAGCAGGCATTAAATCAGTTGAACCGATAAAAACAGCCCTAAGTGGAAGAAGGGCTGGCAGTCCTAGAAGCTGCTCTGCGGTTTGATTGTTTACAGCATACCACTTGCCATCTTTTTGATATTCAAAAATAAGCTCACAGGTGTTTGGAACTATCATCTGGGCAAGAATGGAAATATCAGCAATTCCACCTGAAAGGGAGGCTGCCTGAAGCTCTACAATGGTTCTTGGATTTAAAAACTTTGCATAGTAGAACTTCATCATAAGGTCTTTTGTAAAATCTCCCTGGAAATACTCCCCATCTGTGGAATAAAAGATTGTCCCCTGGGTGTATTCCGTTCCAGAAACAGTTGCTACCTTGTGGGCCCCGGCTGTTGTAATCACAAGTGCATACCTTTTCCCCGCCTCAAGATAAAGCGGACGCTGAAATTCAAATACCGTCTCCTCAGGGTAAAGCTTTAGTGCATCGGGATTAAGAGATGTTGTCCCAAGTGCTTTGTTAAGATTTGGTAACCCTTTTTCAGTTTCGCAAATCGTAATATATACGGTGCCGTTTGTATCTTTTTGTGTAAAAAAGAGCCCAACCTTTGTAAGCCAGCCATTTTGGGCATTTAAGAAAGTCTGTGCAATCTGTGAGCCTGCTATATTTTGCGTTGTGGTATCAATATACTGATAAGGAACGGAAACCGTATCCTTCCAGTAGAATCTAACCTTTACCCAGTGACCTCTGTCTTCAAGCACCTCATACCCATCCGGAGGGCTTCCAGAATAACTTGACCCATGTGCCCAGTTCCAGTACCAGTAAGCCCAGTAGTGCCACCAGTACCTTGAACGAAGAACATAATAAGGAACCCACCTTGTTGGTCCATACCTTATAACCGTCACAGGAGTTTGTCCCTGCTTTATGGTAAAAGACTGATATTGATACTGTGAGATAAGAATGTCTCCTGAATAACCTCTGGTTTCAAGCCTTACCTCATCACTAAAAGCAGGGATTAAAAATCCAATATCACGATACCTTAACGATACTGCATCCTCATAAGGATTAAAAAGCTGAAGCTGCGCTACATTTTCCCCCTCCCATGGGAAGGAAAGCCCTTCTTCTACTCTTGCATAGTAGGTTGGATCCTGGATGTCGCTTTTTGAGCTGTCAAGAAAATTATCCTGGTCATAAGAGCTATAGGTTGAAGGAAGGTTGTTTAAAACCTTTAGCCTTGCAACATCAGAAGCAAGCTCATTTATGCGTCTATTTATTTCCTCACGGCTAAGCTCATTTACCCTCTGTGCAAGGGTTGCAATATCTGAAGAAATTGTAGAAATCTTTGGCTGAGTAAGGCGCTGCCAGTCCTCTAACGACCGAACTCTTCCTTCCGTTTCAAAAAGCCGGGGAAGTTTTTTGTTTGTTGCAAGCTCAATACTTTCAATTCTACCCGGGTTAAGAAGGACATAAGCAATAAGAGTGTATCCGGTAGGGGGTACGGGTTTTTGTGGATCAGGTGATTCAAGCCCGCTAGTTATGTAAACGGTAATGGTTCGCTTCCTCTCCATCGGAACAGCAGAGGGCTCAGTCTGGCCAGTTTGTAAATCTATAAGAAAATCCCTCGGCTGAATATCGGTATCTACTTCTTCCCCTACAACAGATACTGCAAGATAGCGTTTATCTGTTACAGGAAGATAAGAAAATACAGAAATTGTTTGTGCTGTATCAAGTCTATAGACTTTTCCGCTGTCTCCTACCCAGAGCCTTCCCGGGGTAACTTCAATCTCTGTTGCACTCTTTGCTGTAACCTGAAGCCCTACAATCTGACGCTCAGGGGTAATTGCATCAAGAATTACATGTTGAAGTGATTCATCTACAAAATCCTGGGTATTATTAATATCCTGTGCCTGAAATTCTTGCCTGTCTCTATAAATTACCTTTCTTTCCATTTAAATTGCCTCCATAACAAAATCTCCTGATTTTATATTTCCCGAAACTAGAATCTGTGAACTCCGTAAAGGATGCCTGAGAGAAGTTGCTATTTTTACCTTAATACCTGACGCTCTTGCTTTTCTCCCCGCCCAAAGCATTTTTTGTATCCTGTTATTTGCGTCGCTTCTAAGTAAATGCCCGCTCAAGAACCGCTGAAAAAAAATCAGCTTCTTCGGTGCATATGAGGATATATCCACATAAGCCTCTAAAGAGCATTTTGGAATTGAGGATAGTCTTAGCGCCCCCAGAAATCTAATAATGTTGATATTTCTCTGGAAGTAGACCCGGTTGTGATCAAAGAGTTTTAGTTTCTTATAAATCCTCTCTCCCGCATTGGACCTTACAAAATACCCCTCAATAAAAGCCCCCCCTTCGTCCCTGAATCTATCCGTATAACGGTTCCTTAAAAACAAACCATATGCTTTTGCCCTTACCTTCTCCTCTTCATAGTAGGTCCTAAATGGGGAAAGTGCTGGTTTAATAGAAAGCGGGATCCTTCGCTCAATCTCTTCCTTCCAGGGCTTAAGCAGCTCTACCGTATAAAATCTTTCTTTTGCGCCGTGATTAACAAGCTTTCCAAAAGCAAAGGAGCCCAGAAATATCCCGTAAGCTCTGCCCTTTTTTCTAATCTCTACTATTTGCTTTGCTTTTTTCTCAACGTATTCCTTTTCAATGTAAAAGTAGTTAAGAGGTTTTGCCTCTCCTGTTAGCGGGTCATAAAGCTCAACTGTGTCCCCAATCCTAAGCAAAGCATCCGTTCTATATGGAAACACTGAAAAATCTAAAGCAGGATCTCCAAGAAAGTCCCTAACAAAAAAGCCCTGTTTCTTTCCCTGGTGCTTAAAGGGATAAATCCTTATTTCAGGATGAAGTGCCTCAAATTGAAGCCTTTCACTTTCACTGTACGAAATACCTGAAAAACTTTTATCCGGTGGCTGGTTTGCTTTTATAAGTGTTTGATCAACAAGAACCCTTAAATGTAACTTTAGCCCCTCAACCGTTCCTTTTGTCCGAAATAGCTTAAAAAGATTTGCAAGAACTACTCTCTTTTTTACCTCATCCCAGTCATTCCTTAAATAGTCTTCGGCCCCAAGTGCATAAAAAAGCCAGCTTAAAAAATCAGCTGGAGCACTAAACGGAAGGAGCTTCTCTAAAAAATCTTCAAGCTCCCTCTGAATCTCAAAAAGCGGCTTTTCTCCGGCCAGAAGATACTCTTCAAGGAGTCTATTTCCTCTAAAAACCCGTGGAAGAAGAAGCCCTGTTTTAGACTGCATAGAGGGTAACCTCGCTTAGTGTTGCAAGCTCGTAAGGTTCAAGCCTTATGTTTTCGGCAGGCAAAATAAGTTCCTCTACGTAATCAATCCCCTGGACCTCTTCAAGTGCAGCAAGAATTTCTGAGATTGAAACCTTCCTTCCCCAGAGCCACTCTTTCGGGTTAACTGCAGCTTTTAGATGTGCTTCAGCAAGCTTTCTTACTGTCTCAAGTGTGTAACCGGATTTAAGTCTTACGTTTGCGGTAATTGCTACTGGCTTAAGCACAGCAGGAAACGCAGAAACACTTATTCCCTGCACCTGTTTTTCACGAATAAAACGTAAAACTTCATTTAAAAGCTCTGAATTTGCAGGGCTGCCATCTTGAGATAAAACGTAGAGTCTTACCTCTCCCTGTGTGTCTATTGCTTTTGCTTTATATACTCCGGGAATACTTCTTGCAATCTCTTCATAATCATCCACTGTTACAGCCCGCCATAGATGCCTTATAATCTTCCTTCCCCTATCGAGCGTTTCGTTATCTAGTTCTGAATCAAATCCACCTGTTGTTGGTTGGGGATTATACACCTCTTTTATATAGGGCAATCTCTGATAAAGGTAGATAATGTGGTTTTGAGGTACATTTCCAACCGTCCCCCTTTTCTCGCACTCTACAGGTACATCCCCCTGGATTTCGCCGGCCGGGATTATTACCTCAGAGGTTGATATAAAAGGAATTCCTTCTTCTGTTAAAAACCTTGTTCCAGTTGGAATTAAAAAATCCTCATTAAGTGGTTCTTCAAGTACAACCCTTACGGTTCCTTTTGCCGCTGTAGGTCCCTTTTTCTCAACCCCAAGGTAGTTAACCCAGGAGATAAGTGATGCATGAGGAAGTAGATTTAGCTGCTTTCCAAGTATGGCAATTTGATAAAGATATGCATCAAGAATTGTTATTCCCGGGTCAGAAGGAAGTAGGGCTGTATAGTCGGGATTTAAAGCTTTTATACGCTCAAGGGCCTCTGTGTACAAATCCTTAAATTCTTTGCTCCAGAGGAGTAGTTGACTAATACCTGCCATGTATCCACTCCTTAAAGATTAGCTCTATGGTTGCTCTAAGAACATGTTTTGACCCCTCTTTTGCAACTTCCTTTAGAACCTGGGCGATGCGTTTTCCTTTAAGGCTTTCAGGAACGGAATTTAAAACATAAAGCCCTTTTAGTGTAAGAACAGTATCGTAAAACACAAAACCGTCGCCTGATGTACCTGAAAACTTTAAAAACCCTTCATCTGCAAGAAATCTAACTGTATTGGCATAAAGTATTTGTGTGGGAAGATCTGCATCATCATCAAAGTCAACTGCCAGAGGGATTGGGTTTGGGAAATTTTCATAGAGCTTTAAAAGTACATGCCCAACTGCTTTGTTAAACCTGTCAATGTTCTCCAACCTCCCACCTCCTTAAGTCCCTGTTATAAGCAATGCGGACCGCAACTGTAATTGTGTTTGTAAGAGAAAGAATAATTGTGAAATAGACCCACTGAGGTTCCGGGCTCTCTATTATGATTTTCTTAAGCCTTGCCCTTGTTTCCTCGTCAAATGCACTCCAGATTTCGTATCTAAGTTGTGCCATGGTTTTTAGATTAAGTGGGGCATCAATGTAGTCGTGAATACGTGAGCCAAACCAGGGACGCATAACCCTCTCCCCACGCCTTGTTGCAAGGATTAAAAAGATGGATTGCCTTAGATGCTCAAGCCCCTCTTTCCACTTAAGCCCACCATCTTTAAGTTCTATGGGGAAAGCAACTCCTTTTCCTAAATCCACATTAGTGAGGTTAATTTAAAAGGTAGGGCGGAATCCAATAATTTTGATAAGGACTAGCTGCAATCCCAGGGTGGAGCCCCACCACCAGGATCCCTTGGATAACCAGCATTGGTATGATTGGTTAGATCTCCAAGTGCATCACTAATTGTTCCATGTACAATGAGATTTCCAAAAATATGAAGCTCCTTTGTTATAATTCGCATCTTTTCACATTCTCTATCCATAAGCACCTGATTGGAAAACTGGTTTCCATCTTTAGAATCTTCTATAAGGATTCTATCCTTTTTTGCATCCTCAGGGACTTTATCGCTTTTGTTATAAACACTTCCCACAATAAACCCTTGTTCAACTCCAAATGGAAGAAAAACCACAACCACAAGCTCATCAATATCAGGAAGCCAGAAGAATTTGTTTTTATGTGTTTGGGGAACAAGAACCTGACACCAGTGGGAAATAAGCTTATCGTTATCTTTAAACTCAACTCTACACATACACTTCTTTTCATCTCTATTTACAACCCTTCCCACCCGAATCACATTCTTTAAAAGCTCTTCAAGTATTGAAACCCTTGCTTTAAGATCCTTTATATCCTCAATCATAGCTTGTATCCCCTAAGCCTTACCGTGTAGCCTGTGTCCTTGCTGTACTCATGATGTGCTTCTTCTATGTGCCAGGTACCATCAAACATCTCTCCTTCACCCTCAACAAGGATATTTATCCCTGCTTGAAGCTCTGGAACCCCCATACATTCAAATTCTCCTTCAATCTGCCTTCGGTTTTTTCGTCTTAGGCTTGATTTTGCAATTCTTTCAGCTTGCTCTCTGCTTTCAGCTCTAATTGTCATCTTGATAAGATTTGAGGTGTCAATTTTTGGATCAAGCTCTTCAACCTCTATAAACTCCTTTGTTTTGGGGTCATAGTAGCGGACAATGGATTTTTGAAACGTTTTAAAGGTTTTATAACGAAATGTTCGTGATTTTAATAGCCCCTTTATAGACAAAGCTGGTTTTGCTTCATCCACCTCCATTGCGATAAAGTAAAGTTTCGTTCCATCAATACGAAAGTTATACCCGTATTCTTCTGCAAGCCTTGTAAGGAATCTAAGGTCATGCTCTTCTTTCTGCTCTTTCCTCTCAAGCCGAACATCTTTTCCTTCAATAATTGGAGTAAATCCATGCTCACGAGCTATATCCTCAACTATCTTATGAAGGCTTGTCCCCTCAAAACCTCTTGATTTAAGTGTTCTTAACTCCTTGCTTACTGTGTCTGAAGAAAGCCCGGAAAGCCTTACAATAGAGGGTGGGGCAGAATCCTCAATCTCATCAATTGTAAAGGTTCCAAGACCAACCGGGGTTTTATCCGCAAACCAGACATAAAACTTTACTTCATCTCCAAGCTGGATTTTACTTGGGTCCGAAAAATATCTATCCCTGTTTTCTACGGTCATCTCAAAATCGTTTGCCTGCCCGTGCTCATACATTGAAACCGTAAGGGAAAGGGTTCTATAGCCAAGCTCATCCTGGAAAGCCTTTCCCTTAAGAAGCTCTACACTCCAGAGGGCAAACCTTAAATCTCTTTTGCTATCAAGCATTATAAGAACTCCCTTAAAACCACTGTGCAGATTACTTCAAGATACTCCCCGTTTGGAAACAGCTTTTCGTAGCTACGATGTATTTCCAGAATCACATACTCGCCTAAAAAATCCTCTCCGATAAAGAATGGAACTGGCTTTAAAAACCCATCCTCATCCAGGTTATAGGCCATCTTCTCAAGCTTTTCAAGTTCCTCCTTTACGTTACAGAAACTTGCATGAAATCTTATTTCAATCTCAAATTCCCTTGGCTCGTGCCCCGTATACTGAAGCTTTGTCTCCTCCCATATAATGGGGTGCTCTGCAAACCTCCACTCTTTTATTCCAGTAATCTTTTGCGGTTCTTTTAGCTTCTCAAAAACAACATCTCCAAGCTGCCCTATCATAGAGCAAACTTCCTCCGTTCCATTTTCTCAATCTCAAACGCAACCTCTTTTGCGATCCTCTGCGGAAGGTCCTTTTCTCTAAATTCACCCTTTACGTTGACATTAATCGTTATGTTTTTTGTTACCGGAAACGCTCTGGCTGGAACCCCAAAAGATGTAGCAAGTACTGGAGCTGGAATTTCAAGTCTGGTACTTAACCTTGTCTTTACCACCTCAAGTACCTCATTTAGCCTGGACATTAGAGGATATGGAGAAATGGAATCTGCAATTGTACGGATAAGGGCAAGGCCGGTTTTATCTATGTCTCTAAGAGGGCCACTGCGTGCAGGGGAGAATGGAAGAAGGTCTCTTATTTTGCCTGCAATATCTCTTACAACCTTTATGGGTTCTTCTGCAAAGGATTTTAAGCCACTTACAAGGGATTCAATGATCTTCCGTCCCGCTCTAAAGAGATCTATTCCAAATACATACTCTACAAGCTTCTTTAAAGCCATAATTGGAGCGGTAATCGGGTTTGTGTAAAGAAAAACACTAAGGGTCTTTATCCAGTTTGCCCTTAACCACTCTATGCCCTTTGAAAATACTTCTTTTATCTTTTCCCAGGTAACCGATAAAAACTTAGAAACCCTATCCCAGTGCTTCCAGAGAAGAAAGGCCGCAACACCAACGGCAGTAAGCCCTGCAATAATCCAGGTTATTGGAGATGTAAAAAGTGCAAGAGAAAAAGCTTTTACTGCAGATGCAACTCCCAAAAACGCCCTTCCTAAAAGCCCAAGCGGGGGGAAAAGGGATTTCAACGCAACAATAAAACGCAAGCTGTGTGTTGTTAAAAGAGAAATCACCGTTTTCCATGCTATAAGCCCCTGAATCAGTGAACCCATTACATACCCCAATCCACCTGCAACAAACATGAATCCGCCCAAGGCAATTGTGCCTCCTAGAATAACCTGGGTGAGCCGGGGAAAACGGTTTGCAAGTTCACCAAAAACGTTTATAAGGGGAGTTATTTTCTCCAGTATGGCATTTACCGAGGGCAAAAGGGCATTTCCCAAACTGACAACAAAAGTCTTTAAAGACACAATAAATTTTGACCACTCTCTTGCTGTAGTAGATGCCATTTTTCTAAATGCTTCTTCCGTCATTCCGGCTGATCTTGTCATCTGTTTAAGGATGATATCAAAATTTTCCGCCCCCTCTCCTGTAAGCTTTAAAACTGCCTGAAATCCTTCTACTGAGCTAAAAATTTCTCCAAGTATCTTTTGCCGCTCCCCTTCATCTTTCGTGTACTTTGCTATAGCACGGCTTATCATCTCAAGTGTTCCTCTAAACCCAAGCTGCTTGAGAATATTTGCGTCAACCTGGATTTTAAGTTTCTCAAACCACTTCTCCGTCTGGCTGGTTGGATTAATTAGGGCTTCAAGAGCATATTTTATACCTGTGAAAGCTTCTCCGGTTTTATCTCCCATAAGGGTCATTGTTGACATTGCGGCAAGAAGCTCTTCCAGGCGAATGCCAGCCTGTGGGGCAATACCTGAAACTTCAGAAAGAGACTGTGCAATTTCGTTAAATGTAGTTTTCCCTGCCTTTACTGCAACAAACATCGCATCGCCAATTTGTGTTGTTGTATATCCAAAGCTTTTCCATGCGTTTTGTGCGGTTGTAAGAACATCTGTTGCGGTAAAAATGTCTGAAACTCCTGCAATTGCAGCTTTACCAGCATCCCTTAAAAACTTTAAAGCTTCTTCGGGCTCTGTTATCCCGCTTGAAATTGCCTGATAAAGAGCTCTAACCACATTGGCGGGATCTTCCCCTAGCTCAACTGCAATATCAAGCACCTGTTTCCCATACTTCTTTTTAAAATCCTCAACTCCCATATCAACAAGTGTTGAAACCTCCGCAAGCCCTTTTTCAAAATCCGCTGCTGAAACCGTTGGACTTATTCCCATAAGAAATGTTGCAGTCCCCCGCATCATTAGAGATCGGGAGGTATCTTTAAGTGCTTGCATGCGTTCAGAAAGTGCTTTAAACGGACGCTCTGCCCTCTCAATTGTCCTTGAAAGCCTCTCAACCCCCTGTGTAAGATGTCCCATTACTCCGGTTGCTTTCTCGGCGTCTCTTTTTAGCTCCTTAAAAGGACGGGAGATGTTTTCGGCAGATCTTTTAATCTGGGTAAGGGGTCTTGTTGTTTCATCAATGAGTTTTAAAATAATTCCTAAAGTAAAAGGGCTTGCCATGTGGGATCAAATCCTTGCCATAATTGTTCTTCTAGCAATTTTTGTATCAATTTTTGCTTTTTTATGCTGGCTCCTTGTTCCAGGGATTGCTATTTTCCTTGCTGTCGTTTGTGCTCTCTTCAAGGGCATCATTTATCTTTTTAAGAACTCCACCAAGACAAGAAAGCCAGAAGACAAACTCCCCAACTCTCATTCTCATGACTTCTGAGAATCCAAAGTTTCCTTCCCTTGTGAGGAGGATAACTCCTTCGCCAGCTCCTCCAGCCCAAACCCACTTATAGCCTTTGATAGCCCTAAAAAATCACGCACCCCAAGATGCATAAGGTCTTCCATTGTGTATTTCTTTCCATCAAAAAGAGCAATCTCAGAAATAAGAGCAAGGGCAAACTTTAAACCTTCACTTGTTCCTGCAATCATCTCAGCACGTATGAGATCCTCTACAACCGGCTCTCTTACCTCTATTGTGTTAACTGTAAGTTTCTTTGCCTCTTTCCTGATAACCTTCATAGGTTTCCTCCACTTTCTCTGTAATTGCACTAAGCAGCACCTCTTTTAAATCCTCTCTTGGAGAAGCAACCCAGGGCAGAATAAAACCAAGAAGAGCAATTTCAAGATAGTATTCAATCGCTCTTTCTCTTGTTGCAGGGTCTACATCTTCTTTAGAGCCAATTCCTGCTTCCAGGATCTTTCGAAGCTCGCCGGCTACCTCTTCCACAGTTGCTTCTCTTTTCTCATACCGCTTTGAAACGCCAAGGTTAAAAGCAAATACAATTGATTCTTTAAATCCCAAGGGCACTTCTAACGTCTGCATATACATCCTCTCCTCCAACCTTGAGGATGTAGTTTGGAATATCTATCTCAATAATATCTTCATCATCAATTGTCAACTTGTAATAATCAACAGCAAAGGTGGTATCCCCTTCTCCCTCTCCGGGTTTGATTGTAGCAGGCTCAAAGCCCTTGGGTCTTCCAATCATAACTGCCCTTACCTGTTTTACACGTGAAGCACTGGAAGCCTCATATACATGCTGAGCAGCTCTTGCTGTAAGCTTTACAGCCTTTGTTGGAGTAAACTTCATAAGAGCATCTCTATCATAGAAGGCCCACTTAATCTTACATTCCATCTTCTCTACACCCTGGAAAAGCTCAAGCACCCCAACGGAGCCAAGGGTTTCGTGCTCGGTAACTTTTATGCTCACTTTTGGAAGGTCAACCTCTTTTGCCTTGCCAATAAAGTTCACATCATCCATGTAGATATTTGCGTTAATAAGCTTTTCTGGATTTGGTTTTGCCATCTTAATACCCCCTTCGTTTTAATTCTTCTTCAAGAAAACTTTTTTCTTTAAAAACTTCCTTTAATTCCTCAAATTTTTCTAAAGTAACTTCAATAAGCACCTTTGCTCTTTCCATCGTGTGCTTTACATTGAGCTGGGCATAACGCCTATCATCCAGGTTAAGCCCCCAGGCAAGCTCCTTAAACTCCTTCCCGCATTCAAGGATCTCTGCCTCAAGGCTTTGTATTTGCCTTTCAATGTCAAAAAGCCTTGCTTTTATATCTCTTGTATCCATCCTTTACTGAAATAGCTGCCTAAGTTCCTCAATAGAAAGCGTTACATTGTAGGTTATACGCTCGGCAGGGTAGGTTGGGGTAATATCAATCCGGGCTGTAACGTGACCGTTTGCAATCTGCTCTGGAGGATTGTCCTCTGGAAGCACCTTAACTTTACCAGCAATGATTGCACCACGCCCAACCAAAGAATTGAGGAAGGCCTGAACACTATCTGTTAAATCCTCAAAGAAAGCCCGATTAATAGGACGGTCAAGAAGATGAAGCGTTCCAATCTCAACTGAGTCCTCAATCATGTCAAACTCACGTCTTACCGCAATAAACTTCCATGCACTGTCAGTCGTAGCAGACCTGTTTCCCCATACACGAAATCCCTCAAAATTAATAACCGTTACTATGTGGTTTTCGTTCAGGTAATTAGCAAGAGAGTTTGGAGAAGAAAAGCTTATATAGGGGATAGGACGCTCAAGCTTTGTAACCCCATAGATAACCTTGTTTGATGGGGAGTACCACCACCCAAGGGTGTTATCTGTTCTGGACATAACTCCTGCAAGATAAGGGGATAGCGGCCCGAGCTTTTCAACTCCCTGAATCGGATCGTAATAGTAAACATTTGGATAGCAGATTATGGCTCTTGGGGAATCAAACTGCCCTCTGTATTGAATTACCTGCTCAACTGTCCACCCTTCCTGAGGGTCTGCAATTGCAACCGCCCTAAGGGTGTCAGCTTTTGTAAGAAGTGCATCCATAACCTGTTTTTCTTTTGAGAAAACCGGAGCAATAAGAATCTTTGGAGCAAATCCGTAGATAGAAGAGACATCCAAAAGGGCCTCAATCCCTTTTTTATTCCCCTGAGCATCCACCCCTCCAATAATATCTCCGCTTACAACAAGCGCTGGATCCTGATAGTCATAAGAAACCCTTACAGTTGCACCAGATGGTATTGCTCCCCCTGTAAGCCTTGTTATAACACCCGAGACATAATCTATTGAATAATCAGTTCCCCTAACATAAGTGGTTAACCCATCCTCTGAGGTTACAACCTCATTCATTACCCACCTATGGTCAAGCTTAAGCTTGTTATCCGCTTCAAAAGTTTTTGAAACACCTGAAACGGATGATTTGTGTACCGAGGGGTCAAAAACATTAACCACCACAACAAACCCGATAAAATCTCCCTGGTCAAATATGGCTTTTAGAGCGTGAGGTATTGTATAGCCATCCTCAAGGTCTCCAAAATTTGCTACCGCATCAACCCGCCTTGTAATGAGGGTAGGGCTGTTTATCGGGCCTTTAGGTGCGGTACCCACCAGCCCAATTACGCTTGACCGAACCATCTCAATCGGATGGTAAATTGCGGTTTCAATAAATTCAAAACCATGTAAAAAACTTGTTGCCATCTCTTTACCCCCTTAAAGCTTTAATGATTTCTTTGATTTGTGTAAACTCTATTTGGAATGAAATCCTTAACACGTAAATTTACTTCATCTCGCTGGACCTTTTCTATTTCCATCCCCCCTCCTCAGAAAACAGAAAATCAATCCCGCCTGCGGTAATATCAAAGCCACTTACATAACCCTTTTCCCTGAGATACCCAAGGCAGAATCTAACTGCTTTTGCGTCTCTGTGAGAAAGCTCTTTGTAGATGAAATCCTCCTTTACATGTCTGGTATTTGAGAATCGCTCATCCAGGAGGAGTTTTAAGATTTCAATACAAATTTCTTTAAATTCATCTCTCGAAATCATCTTTTGTTCCCTCAAGAACAACCGAAAAATTACCTTTCCCCGTAACCTTGATTATCTCAATTAAGGTCTCTATTGCATTACGTGCAGTACTATCAAGACGCTCTCCACAAACAGGGCAGAATTCAAACCGTATGCGTGGAGTGTTAACAACAGGAATGCTTAGCTTCCCCTGACAGTAGCCACAGCAATAAACAACATAAGTAACTTCTTTAAGCTCCATCAAGGGAGAGTATGAATTTGGGGCGTGGGAAAATCTAATAAAGTTGTTACTTTAGGGATTGCAAAAGAAGCTTTATAAAACCCTTAAGCTCACGGGCGTCATCTACGGAGAGGGCTTTCTCAAGTATTTCTTTGATTGCGGTTTTCTTCTTGAATGGATCGGGGCTGTGTCTTAGGAGGTTTGCTCGAAGGAAAGCCTGTAGTGACTCCTCAGGAATAAGAATCTTTCTCTTACCCTCATACCCTCCTGGCTGCACCGCTGGAAGATGACCAAGCTCAATGTATCTGTAGACAGTTGCCCTTGATACTTTAAGTATCCTTGCAGCTTCATTAACCGTATAAAACTGCATCTAGACAAGGATTGTAACTTAAAAAAGAGAAAAAAACTAAGAATTTTGAGAAGTTTTGCTAAATTTTGCCCTTGTGTGCTCAATTACAAGAAGCCTTACAAGAGCCTGAAGGGCAATGTTTTCCGGAAGCTCCGAAAACTTTCTTAGAATCCTTTCCGGAGCTTCCTCGGGAGGCGTTGTCTCTAAAACTCTGTACAACTCATCTATTGACTTTGTAAGCTCTTCAATCATATATACTAATATGGCTTATTTTATGGTTAATCTCAACTGTCCCAACTGCACAAGGGATGAACACTTTGCGGTTACCGAAATAAAAGAACTCTTCATAAAAAGCGATTCCCTTGCCTCTATTGACGAATCCAGAGCGGTAGTTTCTACACCCTCAGTTAAAGTTACAGAAAGATTTCCCGACACACTGGTTGATGGCTGGGGGACTGCAAGCTGCCCGAAATGCTTTCAACCTGTTCTTATAATCTTTAAAGCCCCATACCTCCTTGTAAGCAAATCCAGGGAACTTAAAGATAACACCCAACTAAAAGTTTTACTCCAAAAGCATGTAGAAATCATAGACTGGTTTCCCAAACTGGATATCTTCTCCCATCCTGCAATCCCAGAAAAGGTAAGAAATCTCTTTAGAGATGTCCAGAGGGCTGAGAAACAAAAGTTTAACCCACCTCTTGTTGTCGTTGGGTGTAGAAGTGTACTTGAAGAGGCAGTTAAAACCCTTGGTGGACAGGGAGATACCCTTTACGATAAAATCGAAGACCTGTATAAACAGGGAGTTATAACCAGGGTTCTTAAAGATTGGGCTACCATTATCAGAAAATACGGCAATAAAGCAGCACACGAAATAGAAACCACCCAGGAAGAAGCAACGGAAATGGTTGAATTCACAAAAATATTCCTCGAATACACCTTTGTCCTACCATGGCAGGTGGAACAAAAAAGATTGCAATAGAAACTGTGCTCACAACGTTGCTTTGATATTTTGGGAAAGGAGGTTTGTACTACTATGAGGAATAGAATAAAAGTTCTATATATTCTCCTGGTTCTCTTACTATCAGCATGTAGCCCCCAGGAAGCTCCATGGTCAGATTCTACATGCAGCGAACGGGTCCCTAAACAGAATCTCCCACAGCACATTGTGGCAAACGATACGATACTTACACCTAAGAAAGGTCGTCGTATTCAAATTAACGTTAATAATCCAGACCTCACAGAAGAAGAATGTAAACAATTAATAAATGCTTATCGGAAATGCGCCGGTCCAGAAGGACAGGTTTCAGTACACAAGCCAGATAGGCGTGACCCAAGCGGAAAATTATACTCCTGGTGTGTAGATAATATGGATGATAAGGGAATATTTTTTAACAGTTTTCCATTTAAACTAGAAGATGAGGTTTTTTTGAAGCTGCTTAAATCATCAGAATCACAACAAGTAAAGTAGCTTACGTAGAAAAACCTCTAATTCCGTAGGTAATTGAAACATCATGGCAGGTGAGGCAAAAGAGATTGGGGTGATTTTGGTGAGTTACTTTTACATCTATAATATTCTCCGATGCTTCGTACTTTTGCTCGTCACTCACTTCAAACCCTATTCTGCATTTAGGCTTTAATTGCCGATTGCAACCTCTCTATTTCAATATATTGTTCGAAAGCATTATAACGCAGGGGAAGAACTTTTTTGATTATATTAACAACAAATTCTGTTTTCTTATATGTCCATACAAGAACCCTGAGTATAAAACTGTTATGTAGTAACGTAAGAGCCAACGTTGCAAGAAACAATCCAACTAGCTCAACAATCTCTTGTGGAGCATTTTGTGTTTCCGCTTTAAGTTGCTTCAAAAATCCCTCTGACTTCATACGATTTACATTATCACTTGCTAGAATAATCAAAGCCTTAAGATTTATGTTTTTCATATTCTTTATTGTGTTATTTACCATGGGATAGAATTCCCTGATAAAGAAACTATCCTCCGATAACTTGCCTTCCATTAGAAGCTTTAACAGCTCATCCCTGATAGCAAAAAGGTTATATCTTAATTCATCAAACCTACATCTCCTTGCTAGAAAATACATTCTTGTATTCCTGATAATAAAAAACGCAATAATCAGGGATAGGGTTATATAAAACTCAGTCATTTTTCTCCTCCTTAGAGGAAGATAACCTTTCAACGTTGATGTTAAGATGCCTTAACAATAAATCCTGTAACTCCTTTTTATACTTCACCAGCCTTTCTATCTCCCTATCCTTGCTTTCTATTAACTGCCTGTCTTTCCTCTCAAGTAGCCACAATAGATATGCCAAAAAACCAACCAGAAGTGCAGTTGAAAAACCATGTTCCTTTGCAAGCTGTAATAACAGCTCGCCAAGCTGATTAATCCATGACAAGGCCTACCGTATTATACCTCCCTTAGAACAAGATTTGTAGAGGGTTTTGTCCCTTTTAACCCTCCTCCACCACCTTCACCTTAAACCCCTGCAAAGCCTCCTGCATCTCCTTCTTACCCTTAAGGAGCTTTAAAACAAGCTTTTTGGCTTGGGGGTCTTCTTGTAAAAGTTGAATGATTTCAATAAGTTCTGGGTCGCTTGCCCATTGGGGCTTTACCCCTTCAGTATCTACCTTCAAAAACATCTCCCCCTCTCCCTCACGCAGCCAGCGGGGGTTGACGTTGAAGGTTTTTTCGATTTGAATGAGTACGGTTTCACGGGGCTCCCCTTTACCACTTTCGATTTCAGAAAGACGTGAGCGAGATAACCCGATCTTGCTAGAAAATTCCTTTTGATCTAGTCCCAGTGTTCCTCTTAAATATCTAATACGTTTTCCAATTCCCATGTGTTCTGTTTAGTTTCCTTTTTATAATTTTATAAAAAGGAAACAAATCTTACATTCTCGACGTATTTGATTGTTGATACAAAACATCTCTTGACATTTCCGACATATTCGACTATAATTTCCCTCAAACAACTCATTCAAGGGCTACTCACATGACAGCAACTGATTTTTTCATTATATCCCAAGTAAAGCAATTTGGAAAATACAGGGTAATTCGGGGCGAGCTTATAAAGAGAGGGATGGATGTTGGGGTGATTGCCAAACACTTTGACGTCCATCCCTATTCTGTTCGTCTTGTGATGATGGATCGTATGAAGTCTTCTCGTATCGCTTCCTATCTTGAATCCATTCTAGGTGTACCTCCTGGAACCCTTTTCCCCTATGTTACACAAAAACCCAGGAGGGGTAAATCCAGATTTAAAAAACCAATTGTATAAAGGAGGATTTTGCCATGATGAGAAATCATCATGATTGGGAAAACCTTGAAGAGAGCAGGCATATAAGCCTTGCTTTATATCAGGCAATAAATGCTACGGGGATGCATCTATCCCGTGCTGCAAAGGAGCTTGGGGTAACGGAATGGTTGCTCTATAAATGGACTGATTGTGATTCAGCAAACAACAATTTTCCGTTGTATTTGCTAAGGCGATTTACAAAGAGGATTTCCGATGAGCTTATAAAAGTTGTTGCCAAACGCTGTGGGTATCTTCTGGTTCCGGAGCCCAGGGTAAATGGGAAGTTTGAGGATGAGGCATTAGACCTCATTTGTCGAGAACTTAAAGAAAACACGGAAGCCCTTGAAAAATTTAAGGACGCTATTTCTGACAGGAAGGTAACCCCAAAAGAGATGCGGCAACTTGAGCGGGAAATAGATGATGCGATTGCAACCTTGCTGCTTCTACGTGAATATGCCCGGGCTTTTTCAATAGCTCCCAATAACCCCAATCTGGAGGTTGTCGAATGAGGGGGTTCTGGATTATTTTATGGCTTCTATCCCTAGTTCTTGTTTCCCAGCTTGCAATCTGGGAGACGAAAAGAAGGATGGAGAGAGAGGCCGAGTATGCCATCTACTCGGCCGAGGTATTTTGTGAGGTTTTAAAAAACCATGTTAAAGGAGGGAAGCACAATGGGAGCAATCCCTGATATTATAAAGGACAGGCTTATTCAGGCAAGGGGGATAAGGCCAAGACCTATAAGGCTTCTTGTTTATGGGGAAGCCGGGATTGGAAAGACAACCCTTCTTGCCACAGCTCCACGGCCCTTGCTGGTTGTGGATTTTGAAAGTGGGGCAGATATCCGTCTTATTGGAATGCCCCAGACAGAGATTTTAAGAATCTACGGGATGGATGAGCTTTCTGAGGTTTTAAGGTGGCTTTATTCCGCTCCGCAGCCTTATAGAACCATAGCCTTTGATGGGCTTTCCCTTTACACGCAGGCAGCCCTAAGGGAGATTCTTCAAAAGAGGGAAAGGGCAAACCCGACGTGGTATGAGTGGGGGCTTCTTGCGGGTCATATGCGGGAGGTGCTTATTGGGTTTCTTCGTCCCAATGCCCATACAGTCTTTACTGCTTTGCTTAAAAAACGGGAGGAGACGGTTAAGGAAAACGGCAAAGATGTAAGGAAGCTTGTGTGGGAGGGCCCAGACCTTCCTGTGCGGGTTAGAGAGATGATCCGCTCGATTGTAGACCTTGAGGCAATTATGTGGAAGGACAAGGAAGGGGAGAGGTGGCTTGGGTTTGTATCCCCCCAGGGGATTGCAGAGCTCAAAGACAGGAGTGGAAAACTCTCTACAAAAGAAGAGCCAGATATAACAAAGGTGATTCAAAAAGTTTTTCCACCACAGCCAATTCAGGGAGGTTGTAGCGGTGGAGAGAATTCATAAGTGCGAGGTTTGTGGAAGGACAGTACGTAGAGGAGTTGTAGCTCCGGGTGGAAGGTGGATGCATGAAGCGTGTTACGAGAGGCTAAAGAGAAAGGAAAAGGATCAGGACAGGGTTCGTGATGAAATCTGGCTTGGAATTAAGGAGGATGGAGATGAAGGGGCTAAGCACGGCTGAAGAGATCACCTGGGCATTAAGGGAGCTTGACAGGGAAATTGACTGGAGGGAGCGGATGCTTGAGAAGGCAGATTCAGAGGCAAGGAGGCGGTACTGGGAAAAAAGGATTGAAGACGCAAAAAGGCTTCGTGAGCTTGTTGAAGACCTCTGGCGTATGCATCTTGATGACCTCCAGGAGATTTCATTCCTGAATCATTTGCTTAAGGAGGGGAAAAAATGATTGTTTTTATCTGGTATTTGGGGTTTATCCAGGGGCTTCAATTTGGGCTTCTCCTTTCTTGCTCTTTTCTTAAATCAGCCCAAAAGATCCCATCAATCATAGAGAAAAACAGGCACAGGATCATAAACATGGGGAGGAAAGAGAGATGATGATGGCAAGGTGTTATGTTTGCAAGAAGTGGTGTTCAAGGAGTTTTTGCCTTGAACTTGAGGGCAAAAGAAAGCTTTATTTCTGCTCTGCCAGATGTGCCTACGCTTACATCTACAGGAAAGAAGGAGGAAGGAAAGATGGAGGTAAAAGAAATAAGGCTTGATTCAATCTATATTCCATACGAGCATCTTCCCCGGATTCAGACGGGGACAATGGAGGAGTTTATAAGGCGTTACCAGGAGGTGCTTGAAGACGGGGGAGAACTAGACCCCATTGCGGTATGGGAGAGGGATGGAAAGTACTGGGTTGTTGATGGGGTGCATAGAATCCGGGCTCATGAGAGGGCTGGGCGTACTACAATCAAAGCTGAGATTCTTTCCCTGCAAGATGAAATCGAATACGAAAAGGAGGCTGTAAGGAGGAATTTAAAACATGGTGCAGCCCTTACGAAAGAGGAAAGGATTGAGGCAGCAAGGAAGCTTTACAGCCAGGGGGTAACTGTAGAGGAGCTTGCAAAGATTTTTTCGGTATCCAAACCAACTATCTATATTTGGACGCAAGATGTAAGACAAAACAAGAAGGTAGAACTTGTACAAAAAGTAAAACAGCTCAAGGACAGGGGATTTAAACTTGAAGAGATTGCAAAACAAATAAAAAAGTCAAAAGCGGAGGTATCCAAAATCCTCCATGGCAAGCGCCTATCCCAGGATTTCGACCCCTCATCCCAGCGTGCTTACAGTCTGTATTCAGCCTATATTGAGCAGGGGGTTAAAGATAAGGATTCCATTGTAGATGGGTTTATTGAGTTTTTAAAAGCCAGGGGGATTGTTTTTCATGAAGATGAGGTAAGGGAGTTTATGAGGGACATAAATGAGAGCTTAAGGTGTGAAGCTGAGAGGATAGCAGGGCTTGAGGGCAGCGGGTTTGATGATGTTTATGAGGTTATTCTTGCTGATACTGATAAGGCGTATTCGAAGCTTACCCGGGAGGCAAAGCAAAAGCTACTTGGCATTTATGAGGATGAGTGGAGTGAGGTAATTGAGAGGAGGGAGAGGCGCAAAGAGGATGAGAGGGGGCTTGTAGAGCTTGCAAAGGAGGTGGTTGGGGAGAAGGAGTTTTTGTTTACGACCTGGGGGGAGCTTGGGAAGAGGGTTTTTGAGAGAAAGAGGGAGAAGAGAGCCATTCTTAATTTTGCCTGGACGGAGGAAGAGATTTCGGAGGCTCTAAAAAAGCATGCGGATGAGATTTTAGCGGTCTACAGAGAAATCCCTGAAGAGCAGCGGGGAGGGAAGAGAGAGGTTACAAAGGAGATGGTGCATGAAGCGTATGCGGTGCTTTTGGGGGTTGTAAAAGACCCAGGGCTTATAACACCTGAGAAGGTTTCTGAGTACATAGAGAAGAGGTATCAGATTTCTGATCCCCTAAAAGTTGAGACCTTGCTTGTTGAGGTTGAAGAGGAGCTTAGAGAGCTTGGGGAGATTGGGGACAGGGTTGAGGAGAGGAAAAAGGGTGGGCGTCCCCGTGGGACCACGAAGGCAAATTATGATCCTGAGAAGGAGTATGAAAGAATCAGGGAAGAAATACTTAGAAAATGGAGGTGGTTTCTAAGTGTTTTTGAGCAATTTAGCGAAGACGTTGAGGATTTTAAAAAGTATGTGACAAAAGATTTGCTGGATATTGTTGAAAAAGATTACTGGGATCACCCACAGGTAAACGTGTGGAAAAGGCAAATAAAAAATGTCTTCTCAAGAGATTTTGAAGAATTTCTATCAGAGCTTGCAGATGATTTAATCAATCGGATTCATTCAAAAAAGACAGGATTTGAGAAGTTCTTGTGTGATGCAATTACCCGTCGTATTGCTGCCTAGGTTTTGTAGCAATGACACAGAAAGAAAAACGTATCAAGGCAATAGAGATGTATGAAGCAGGAAAGAGTATTACAAAAATTGCAAAAACTCTTAGAGTACCACGCAGTTGGGTAAGAGAGGTGGTTTCCTGCCACAAAGCTGCGCAATCAGATACTAGGAGCATTGATTTTAACGAGTTTTGTTGCAATGAAGAGCTTGTTAAAGGATTAAGTGAACGCCTCCTTAGTGTTTCAGAGGAGAAGGGGAAAAGAAGGCTAAGGTGGTCAAAGAAAGCTATTGTTGAGTTTCTCTCCGGCTATATGCCAGAGAGGCAGGCAAATGAGTTTTTGGAGTTTTTTGTTGAAAAAGAGTATGGAGGTTGGGAGAAATTGAGAGAAAAAGTTTTAGGTAAAGATTTTTCGTCCCCTTCACGTGGGCCGCTCTGGAAGGGGGAGAAATTTGGAGATTGCTGGGAGTTTGACGCAACGGGCTGGAAGGATGCTTTTTATCTTCTCGGGATGGATAGATTTTCCCAGTTTGTGTTTCCTGAGTTTGTAAAGGTTGAGGGTGTAAAGAGGAGAGCAAACTACTATAACGTTGAGTTTACGGCTCTTGATGTAGCTTTATTTTTTGAAACCCTTTTTCTCAACTGGGGGGTTCCCCAAACGATAAAGATTGACTGTGCAAAGAATCTAAATGCGGGATATATACGTGAGGCTCTGGATTCTCTTGGAGTTAGGGTTTTACTTTCAAGGCCGTATAGAGCGAAGGAAAAGTACATTGAAAGGGCAATAAGGACCCTAAAGAGCATTGCAAGGCAGCATGATTTTTTGCTTGAGGATGCAATTCCCCGCTATAACAGTGAGCCACACAGTCATTTCAAAGAACCACGTCTTTATATAGCAAACTATGAAGGGTTTCAGGGGACAAGGGAGCTTCCTGAGGAAGAAATTCGGTTTGCTTTCTCTGAAAAACGCATATACGAGGATTTCCGAAGTGAATATATCCAGTGGGATGGGGTTCGCTACCAGGTTGGGGGGCTGGGTAGAGTCTGGGGGGTGGGAAGGGGAGAAAAAAGGGTAGTTATGGCTGTAAGGCTTCTTAGGGAGGCTGGAAAGCTTTTTATCTACACTGAAAGCAAAGAGGGAGAGGGGCTTTCCTGGAAGGGGAGGAGCTGGAAGTTTTTAAAAGAGGCTTTACCTCTTTATCCGGTTGAGGTTGAGATCCCATCAAGTGTTGAGCTAAAGAGGCTTCAGGTTGAGCGAAAGAAGATTGAGAAAGAAGAGAGAAAGCTTTATGCAAGGCTTTCAGAGGTTAAGGCAAAAAAGCAGGCAGTCAAGGAAGTCGAACCTCCAAAGCAAAAGCCCATAGTAAATCTTACAGAGCTTATTCCCTATATTCACAGGCTCCTTAGAGAGGGGAAAGAGGTTGATGAGGCCCTCTGGAAGAGATTTCAGAGGGCAAAGGAAAGATTTGGTCACATTTACAAAAGCGAGCTTGAAGATATACAAAAGATGCTTTCAAAAGATACACCTTTACATTAAGGGAGGGGGAAATGGCAAGAAAGAAAAACAAGCTTTTTACATCTCTAAACAAACCCAGAAATTTTCTCTATAACGACACATACGGGCGTCCAACCCGGGTAAGCAACATCGGGGTTATTGTTGATGGGAAGAAGGTAAAACTTACGAATCTAAAGCGGAAGGGGACTATATGGATTGAGGTAAGCTCGTCTGATTCGGCGGTTGATGTGTGGAGGCGGCTTAATGAGCATTTGCAAAGGCACATATCAGGTCTTATAGCTTTCAGGCTTGAAGATGTAAAAAGGTTTCTTTCCCGTGGAGGAAAGGGAAAGCTTGTTGCCTACAAAATTTAGAGGAGGTGCAAAATGAGTGTTGAGACAACAATAACAAGGAAAATTATTTCAGTTGTTGAGGAACTAAGAAAGAAAGCCCATAGGGGAATACCCGCTGTCGCCCTGGTTATAAGCGACAACGGGCTTGGGAAATCAGCCAGCTTAGAAAGTATATCAGGAATGCCTTATTTAATCTACATCAAAGCGGATCCAAATCTTTTAACCCCTTATGCACTTATTTCTGAGATTGCCCGTTCTGGCAACATCCCCCGTGGGCATGGGTTTCGTGCAACGCTTGGCTACATCCTTGCAAGGGCAAAGAGGGAAAAGCAAAAGACAGTACTTGTTATTGATGAGGCAAAGTGGGTTTTAAGAAGGGAAAAGCTTGCAGAGCTACTTCGGCTCCTTATGGAGCAAACAAAGTGGAACATGGTTTTTCTTGGAAACCCCGACCTTCTTGAGTACATACAGCGTGTAAGGGGGCTTGGAGTACGGGTTGATCAGATTCTTAGAGTTGATGGGGCTGATTACAAAGAAGAGGATCTTATTGCAATTGGCAGAGAACTTGGCATAAAGCTTAGAAAAGATGCAATAGCCCTGCTTCTTTCTGAGCTTCGTGAGGGAACTCCAATGACACAAATTGTTTATGCACTCTGCGAGTTTGGTGAGGGAGAGGAAGTGGGAAAAGAAGAGATTCAGGAGGTCCTTGAGATTAAAAACTTTGTTTCAGGGGGAAGTGTATCTTGAAGCAGGCAGTATATGAGGCGGTTCTTCCAAAAAGAGTTTTTACTGTGGCCCAGATTGTTTCTGAGCTTATGGAAAGACCTGAGTTTTCAATCTGGGGGAGGGAGTTTGTAAGGAAAAGGGTTGAGCAGGCTCTAAAGGAGTTTCTTTCCCAGGGTGTTATAAAGCTTTATTCTTCGGATCCGGTGCGGGTTTTTCTTAATCCAATTGGTACGGAGGAGCTGGATACAAAAGCTTCCTGCAAAATCTGTGGAGAAGAGTTTTTCCCCTTAAAATCGAACCAGGTTTATTGCAGCAAAAGGTGTAGAGACAAGGCTGATTACTATGCAAAGTATGAATCAAAAAAGGTACTTTTAAGGGAGAGAAAATACACCACAAAATACAAGCGGGAAGCCTATGCAAGATTCAGGGAGTTAAATAAAGCGCTCCGGCAAAAAACAGGTAGATGGAGTAACGAAGAACTTGAGATTTTAAGACAGGCGATGGAGAGGAAGAACCTTGGCAAAGAAGAGCTTATCTCTATTGCCAGGGAGCTTGGCCGGTCAATGAAATCCGTACAGCACAAATACTACAGGTTAAAGCAGGGTGGGGAAATGGCTAACCCGCAGGCCTCATAAGCCTGAGAACGGAGGTTCGAATCCTCCCCCTGCTCCCTTTTCAACATTATTAGATTCCTTCCGCAGTTAATTTTATTCTCCAGGTAAAAACCCTGGTGGAGGAAAAAGATGTTTGCGATTGGAACAATCTTGAAGGTCCTTACAACCGTTTTAGGGATGGCCCCTTCAGTAATAAGCATGGTTAAAAACATAGAGGGGGTAATCGAAGGGGCTAAAAAAGGAGAGATAAAAAAGAAGCTAGTGCTGGAAACTGTTGCAAAGGGGTTTGATGCGGCAGAAGAAATTCACCCCGGAATCTCTGACATAAAGGCTCCGGTTCTTTCTGCAACCGATAAACTCGTTGATGCAACCGTTACGGTCTTTAACACATTTGGCATATTCCGCAAGGAAATAGAGCTTGACGTTTCTCCAAAACAACAATAAGGAGGGGAAGATGAAAAGGGTTTTACCGTTTGTTTTTATTCTTCTTTTTGGCTGTGCCGGGAAAGAGATTGGGACAAAGGTTTTGTATGAAGGACCCATAAATGGGAACTTTGTTTCAAGTGATGTGCTCGTTGGTTACTTCCATAAGGTTAAAAACTGTATGGGAATAGAAGAAGAGGTTCCTTATCCCCAGGTTGTTGTATATGATGGGGACCATGTTGTGTGTGGGGATAAAATCAAGGAGGGGTGCACCCTTACAGATGGAAAGATTCTTCTTCCTAAGAAAACTAGTGATTTTATAGTTCAGCATGAGTTTGTCCACTACCTTCTTTTAAAGACAACCGGAGATTTAGATCCCGGGCATAAATCGGAAGAGTTCTGGAAGTGTGCAGGAAGAATACACATTGCAGATGATGTTTCGTGATGGATGGGATAGAAAAACTTTTTCCCCTTATTGCAAATGGTGGTTATATTGCGATAGCTGCCTTTCTGCTTTTTCTCATTCTTGATGTAAAAAAGCGGCTTGAAAGGGTTGACCGGGTAATTGAAAAGCTTGTAGAAAAGTTTGACCAGAATCTTGAGCATCTTGAAAGGAGGGTTGAAATCATAGAGAGGGATTTTGTTTCAAGAGAGGAGCACTATAGAGACTTTTCAGGGTGGAGAGAGGAGCTAAGACACATTGACAGAAAAATAGACAGCCTTTACAGGGAGGTCTTTAATGCGAGGACAAACGAGAGGGCTTAGATGGCAAATCCTTGATTTTCTATACCGCATTTATCCCAGGGATATTGAGGAGCTAAGCATTGTTGGGGTTTTTTACCAGTACTGGACTGATAAAGCGATAAAGCAGAGCCTGGCATATCTTGTTGATTCCGGCTATGTTGAGCAGAAGTTTTCTCAGCATCCATACCGTAAGAGTGAAAAAATAGCTTTTTACAAGCTTACCAAAAAGGGTGTTGATCTTGTTGAGGGGCTTATCTCCGATCCCGCAATAGCATATGAGGAGGACTAAATGCCAAGACGCTCAAAAATCAGACTTCACGATCTGCTTGAAAGGGTTGTATATCTCTATAACAACGAGAAAAAAACAATAAAAGAGATTGAATCAATTCTTAGAAGTGAGGGGTATGACATTTCAAAATCTTCAATTCACAGAGCCCTGAAATCGTATGAAGAGCTTGCAGAGGAGTATAAAAGAACGGCTGAGGAAACAAAGATTCTTATTGATGAGTTAAGGAAAACTCCTGCCTCATACACAATGGAAGCAATCCTTACCATGCTTGCAAATAAGGTGTTTCAGTTTGTCCGCACTGTAGAGAATCTTGAGTTTGAGGAGCCGGAAGAGCTTGTAAGGGCGATGAACAGGCTTGCCTATGCAATAGAGAAGATGCAGCGCTATAGAGAAGAGCTTGAAGCAAAGCTTAAAACGGTTGAGGCTGAGGCAAGGAAGAAAGGAATAGATGAGGAGTTTATAAGGTATGTTAAGCAAGAAATCTTTGGCGTCTAAGGTGCTTCTTCCTTATCAGCGTGAAGCACTTAAGGCGTTTGCAAAGCATAAATATTCAATTCTTATGTGGGCAAGGCAAACTGGAAAATCATTTGTTGTAGCACTTTTTGCAGTGCTACGTGCAATAGAGAAGAGAAACCACCTTGTTGCAATTATCTCCCCTACCGAGAGGCAATCAAAAGAGCTTATGGAGAAGGTAAAGCGTCATGTTGAGTTTTTTAGAGTACTTGGGGTTGAGTATGGAGAGTCTTTTTTTGAAGATACCCATACAAACGTACTTGAAGTAAGGTTTCCAAATGGAAGTAGAATCGTCGGGCTTCCTGCAAACCCTGAGGGGGTAAGGGGTTTAACAGGGGATGTAATACTTGAGGAAGCTGCATTTTTTAAGGATGGATATAGAGTTTATCAGGCAATATTTCCGTCAATTACAAGAGGAAAAGACTATAAACTAATAGTCATATCAACACCTAGAGGCAAATCCGATGTATTCTATCACCTGTGGACCATGGCTGAGGGGATGGAGCTCTGGTATAGGGAAAAGCTTACAATAGAGGATGCAGTAGAAAAAGGACTGGAAGTTGATATTTCTTCTCTGAGAAAAGGGGTGCCAAATGAGGATATCTGGCGGCAGGAGTATTTATGTGAGTTTATGGATGAAAATTATGTACTTTTGCCTTATGAAGTCATACAGGCTGTAGAGGATCCTAAAGTTTCTATAAGTAATCTTAATGAGCTTACAGGAAACGTATACGTTGGGGTTGATGTTGCAAGACGGGGGCATCTAACGGTTGTATCAATCCTTGAGGAGATAGGAAGCACGGTTTATTTAAGGAAAATGGAGATACTAAAGGATATGCCTTTTTCTGAGCAGTTTAAGGTTATTGACCATATAACGCATTTTGCAAGAAGGATAGCAATTGATGAAACAGGTCTTGGAATGCAGCTTGCTGAGGATCTTGCAAAGAAGTGGGGGGAGATAAAGGTTTTAAGAGTCTATTTTACAGCAAGGACCAAAGAAGAACTTGCATCACGGCTTCAAGCACGCTTTATGGATAGAACTATTAGGATTCCCCCGGACAGAGACCTAAGAGAGGATCTTCATTCCGTTCAAAAAACACTAACACCATCTGGCAACGTAAAAATAGAAGGAGAAACGGAAGAATCTCATGCTGATAGGTTCTGGAGTCTAGCACTTGCAGTTTATGCCGTATCTAAAGAAGAGCAAAAGTTATACATACCTCCTGTATGGGCAAATGCAAAATTAGGAAAGGAGCTTGAATATGGGCTTGAGAGACTGGCTGCGTAAGCTTATAGGAAAAGATAAGATAACAAGAAGCGACCTTCCGGTTGAGCGGGTCTCAATTGAACCGGTAGTGCCATTTCTTCCAAAAACCCTTATTGAGAAGTACCGTTTTGTTAATCCACGTTTTCCCCGTGAGTGGCTTTATACTATTGAGAAAGCGGTTGTTGCAAATCCTGACCTTGCACAGGTTCTTGAGCTTATTATTGACCTTGGAAATACCGGTCATGAAATACATATCCAGGGAAGGCAAAAAGAGGAGGCCTTAAAAGAGATTGAAAGCCTTGCAACCTCCTGGAACGTTGACAATCTTATAAATCAGCTTTTTGCCCAGATTGCGATATATGGAGCAATAAGTATTGAGGTTGTTGTGGAAAAGGATTTAAGCGGGGTAAAAAAGATTGTTCGTGTCCCACCCCCAACAATCCATTTTATCTACAACGAAGCTGAGGACATATATGAGCCATATCAGTGGATTGGGACCAAAGATCCCATCAAGCTTAATCCACGCACGTATTTATATCTTCCCCTTATAACCCTTGATGGCTCTCCCTATGGGATACCCCCCTTCCTTTCTGCGCTGGCAGGTATTGAGGTCCAGGAGGAATTTAGAAATGAGCTTAAAGGGCTTGCAAAAAAACTTGGGCTTTTAGGGTTTTTAGATGTTACTTTTCCGCTTCTTCCAAAAGCTCCCAATGAAACAGAAGCCGAGTATCAGGAAAGGGCAAGGAAATTTCTTGAAGTGGTTTCAACGGATGTAGCAATTAATATGTCAAAAGGGGTATTTATGCATTTTGAGGGAACAGAAGCTGAGTTTAAAGAAATTGGGGTAAATGTTTCTGGAATGAGAGAAATTGTTGAGCTAAACGAGCAGTGGGTCCTTTCCGGAGCAAAGGCTCAGCCCTCCCTTCTTGGAAGAACCACAGGCTCTACAGAAACATGGGCTTCAATTGCATATGAGCAGTTTGTAAACATGCTTCAAAACTACCAGCGGCTTATAAAGCGTGCCCTTGAATACACTTACAAACTCCATCTTGCTCTAAAAAACTATGATGTTGATGATATTGACCTTGAGTTTAATCCCCTGCCAAAGCTAAATCCTGATAAGGATGCCGATGTGGAATTTAAGCGAGCTCAAACTGTAATAATGCTTTATCAGGCCGGTCTTATTACACTTGAAGAGGCAAGGGAAGAGCTTGGAAGAGACCCCAAACTTCCAGAAAAGGAAGGGCTTACGTGGCAGAGTGGGACTGGGACGAAGAAGGTAATAAGGATTTAGTAGCTTTTATAAATTTTTTACTTCCACAAATCTTTAAAAGTGTGGATTCTGCCCTTGAAGAAGTGCTTAGCCGTGCACGTTTCTTTGTATCCTTTAGGGATCTTACACGATATATAATCCTTGCCCTGGAGCAAAAAGTAAGGCTTTCTGCCGAGGTAAAGGCCCGTATAGGGGAAGAGCTTGATAAGGTTTATGAACGGGTACAGAGAAAAACCCTGGATGACATTGGGTATCCACTAAGGTTTGAATTTGGAATTGCGGATAGACAAACCATAAACTATGCACTGAAGCTGCAGGATTTTTACCTTGGTAAGTTCTTCCAGGGTGATAAGGAAATAAGGCTTAGAGTGCTTAACTGGATGAATAAGTATTATCTTGAACAAGGAAATCCAATTGGAAAGGGACAGCAAGGGATTAAAGAGTTTTTAAATGAATTTGGACAGTATATTCAGCCGCAGACAGAGTGGAAAGCTCGTCAGATTATCGATACTTCTCTTAACCATTTAAGAAATGCAGCCCGGATTAGAGCACTTGAAAAAGCAGGGATTAAAACGTATAGATGGGTTGCCGTTGGCGACAGGCTCACATGTCCAGTATGCAGATCCATGGATGGAAGGATCTTCGAGGTAAAAGATGCTGTAAGGGTGCTTAATATGCTTGAAGAAAGCGAAGACCCAGCACTTATTACGGAGCTTAAACCCATTATGAAAGAACCCTGGAAAGGGTCTTCAAAGACTGCTCCCACAAGGCAGCCTCCGGCTCATCCTATGTGTAGATGCAGCCTGGTTGCAGACTCATCATATCTTGAAGAAAGCCCTCTTCCTGTAACTTTGGAACGCCCACAAGGGGTTCTTGATACCCCTCTTCAAAGAGAGCTTGAAGAGGAATACAGGGCTTTAACACCAGAGGAGATAAGAAACAAAATTAGAGCACATTTGGGTAGCAGTTGGAGTAGAGTTCCTGCAAACTGGAACAAGAAGGTTCCAAAAAGCCTGAGTGATAAAGAAAAAGAAGAGTGGTTCAATAAAGAACTTGATAAGTACATAAAGGGACATCTGGAAAAGCACTTTAAAAAGCACGCAAACGAACTTGGCGTAACCTCTGTAAAAGACTACGAGAAACTATCTTATGAGATTATAAAAAAACCACAGGCAGTTTTTGTGGAAAAGTCTGACAAAGGTACTTATTACATATTCTTTAAAGATGGTGTAAAAGTAGTATCTTCGGATGATGCACTTGCTATTACATCTCTTTACAAACAAGAAATTGAGGACTATCTTAAAGATGTATTAGGAAAAGGTTTGGCAGTAATAAGGTTACGATGAGAAACGAGGATCTATTAGTTGATTGGTGGGGTGAAGCTGTAATAGGAGATGGACATACTCCGTATATACTTTCCTATCATACCGCTCATGTATCTGCAAGCGTAAGGGATGAAGTAAAAGAAGCAGGGCTTGATAACAACCCGGTGGTAAAGGAAGCAGATGAATTTGTTTTAAGAAGTGTGCTAAAAGAAGGTTTTCAGGGATATGCAAGACGAGGGAATCAGCCTTTAGAAAAGTGGTGGTGGCACCTGGATAAAATCGCCAGGAAAGAATACCCTCCTGAGCTTTTACCCGACTATCTAAGGGAAATCTACGCAAAGTAACAACTTTATTAGATTTTTTCTTCCCCGATTTTTATTCTCTTAGCATGTTTATCACGCTAGGCGATTTTAGTCCGGCCAATTTTATAGAAACTGAGGACTATATTGAGTTTTCAGTTGTAGCACTAACTGCAACCTGTATTCAAAGAAGTTATGGGGAGCTTTGCTTTCCGGAAGAGGTTTTAAAAGAAGCTGCAGGATCCCTTAAGGAAAAACCAGTTCTTCTTGATCATAACTATTCTGTGGGCTCAATTGTTGGAGTGGTTGTAGATGCACGCTATGAGGAATCAAAGAAAGGAATAGTTGCAAGGCTCAGGATCCCAAAACTTGGACATGAAAAGCTTATTGCTCTTATAAAAATGTCCCCTTCTCCAATTCAGAATGTTTCTATAGGTGCAGAAATTCAGGTTAATAAGGAAGATGGGAAATTCATAGTTAAGGCTCTTAGACCCCATGAGCTTTCTCTCGTTCTTTCCGGAGCAGACCCAAACGCAAAAAGAATCGCTGCCTGTAAATGCTCAGAGTGCATTGAAGAAATGCTTGGCACAGGCAACTGGTGGGATGATCCTGATTTAAGAGAAAAAGCTCCTTCTGATTATTTCCTGGATCCTTCTTCACGCCGTTATCCGTATAAAACCTGGGAAGGGCAGATTTCATGTGAAAGGCTTAAGGCTGCAATGAGTCTAGCAGGTCTTCATGGCCACAGGCAAATCTATGATAGAGCCAAAAAACTTTATGAAAGACATTGTAAAGAAGAAAAAGAATAGCAATGAGGAGGCAAGCATGTTTGAAAAGTTTACCAAAGACACCTTAGAAGTTATGTCTAAGGATGAACTTAAGGATGCAGTGGAATCACTGCAATTAAAGCTTGAAGCTTATGAGAAACAAATAGAAGAGCTAAAGCGATACGCAGAAATTGGCAAGAAATACGAAGAGGATCTAAAAGCAGAGGCAACAAAATTTGTAAAACTCGTAGAAGGTGAAAAATCCCCCATGCTTCGCCTGATAGACAAGGCAGATATTGATACTCTCAGGGAAATAGCCAGAGAGTATAGGGAAAAGGCGCAGGAAGAATTTAAGCCCTCTGCAAAGCATACAGAACCGGTTGAAGAGCTCTCAAGAGAAAAACTTGAAAAAATGTCGTATCAAGAACTACTAAAGCTAAAAGAAAAATTTACTCAAAAGGAGGTTTAATAAATGCCAGTTACAGGACAAACCAACCCGGAGCTTTTTCCATTATATTATGAGCGAAAGCTTCTTGAGTACGTAAAAGCCAATCTTGTTGCAACACGATATGGACAGCGCTTTTCTCTTCCAAGAAGCTCTGGAAGGACAGCTGCTTTTACACGTTTTCAGCCCCTTCCTGTGGTATACACTCCTTTAACTGATCAGCCCACCCCTGCTTCTGGTGCCTCTATGTCAACTCAACAGGCACAGGCAACTGTAGAGGAATATGGCAACTATATTGATCTTGATGAGTTTACAGATATTACATCCTTTACTCCACTTGTTGATGCAGCAACGGATCTGCTTTCTTACAATGCCCATCAGTCGCTTGATAAAATCGCAATGGATGTGCTTATAAGCGGAACCAATGTACTCTATGCAGGTGGTGCTACAGATAGAACCGGACTTGATGGAACAAAAAAGCTATCCAAAGCGGATATAAGGCGGGCTGTTAATCTGCTTCAGCGTCAAAATATTCCTACTTTCCCGGATGGGTATTATGTTTGTCTTATTCACCCGGATAAAACCCTTGATCTCTTTACCGATGCTGAACTGATCCAGCTTGCAATTGCAAAAAGGGAAGCCGTAGAGAAGGGATTTATAGGAGAATACTCCGGAGTTAAGTTTATAACAACCACACAGCTCCCAATACTTGCCGGTGGTGGAGGAGGCACACCACCTACAGATGTCTACTTTACAGTTATTATAGGACAGAATGCATATGGAGTAATAGATCTTGATGGAAATACACTTCAGATGCGGTTTACAAATATAGATAAGCTTGGCCGGGTAAAAACGATAGGCTGGGTTGCTTATTTTGCCTGCAAACGTCTTTATGAACCTGCACTTATAAAAATTGAATCTAACTAGGAGGAAGAAATGAAAATATACATTAAGGAAAGCACAAAGGTTTGGATAAACGGGAAGGAATATTCTGTAAACAAGGGAGAACAAGATCTAGAACAGAATATTGCACGCATTCTTCTTGAAGCAGGCTATGCTGATCTTATAGAGAAAAAAGAGGAAGAAGAGAAAAAGAAAGGTAGATGATAACAATAGATGATGTCCGCAGTTTCGTTAACACTGCAGGAGCTGATTTTGCGGATTCTCAGATTCAAGAGGCCATAACACTTGCAGAAGAGCGTGCAAAGAACTTACTTGTAAAGACCGGGCAAATACAGGAAACGGATCCACTACCAAACACCCCTCAGGTTAAAAAAGCTCTTATCCTTCTTTCCGTTGCAGAGCTTGCTTCTCAAGTCAATCTTTATTGGAGAGGAAGTGAAAAAACTGAATTAATAAGGGTACGGGACCTTCTAGCAGAGGTTGAAAGACTTCTTAATATCACACCTTTTGAGGTTCCTGTGAAATGGCAACAGATGATTTCAGAGAGCTAGAAAAATTCTTTGAAGAGCTCCCTTCAAAACTAAAAGAGATCTATTCAAAAACCCTTGAAAAAAGCACAGCGCACCTTCTAGAGAAATTAAACAATATTTTTCAGTCAGAAGGAAAAAGCCACGATGTAGATTGGAGTCCGCTAAAGGAAGCATATCTTAAGTGGAAGGTAAAAAAGGGGTTTAGCGAGAAAAAACTGCATAAAACCACTAGCCTTGCTCAAAGCTTCTCATCTGTTTTTACCAACCAGGAAGCCATTGTTGGAACTCCTATTTTTTATGCTCCATTTCACGAATATGGCACAAAAAGGGGAATTCCTCCAAGGCCCTTTATGACCCCTGTATTTCAGAAATTTATTAAAGAGGGAATCCCTGCAAAACTCTTTAGTGAGGCTTTTAACGAGGTATTTAAATGATACTGGAACTTGAGGACGCAATAATACAAAGACTTAAAAGTTTAGGCCTTACCAATGTAGAAGGGTGGAGCGGAAAACCTGAGGACTTGTTTATAAAACCAAAAACTTATCCCGCCTTTCGTATCGTTTTTGAGAATATGAAACTTCAAAATTCTTCCTCTCTTGTTGTATATGAGGCAACTATAAGGTTTATTGTTTTGGTATTTTTCCGATCACTTAGAGACAAAGGACAGGGAGCTTATGGGCTTATTGAGCAGGTTCTAAACATTCTTTCCGGATACCATGTATATGGTTTTACTTTTGAGCCCCTTCAAGTGGCTTTGTTATACCACGAGCTTGGAGAATTTGCATATCAGGTATCTTTTGAGGGTAGTGGAAGGTTTGTTTTAGATGCAGACTATCAAAATACCCTGCTTGAAGGAAATACTATTATTACACCTCCCAGCCCGTAAGCAATGTTTAAACGAACTGTAACCATAAAAATTTTTGAATGCGACCACGTGGATGAATATGGGATCCGATGTACAAACGAAGGAGAAAGAAACGCAATTAAAAAATGTGCTATGTGTAAAAAGGATTTATGCAGCAAGCATTATGAAACAATCTCGGTTTTATACAAAGGACGTACTGTATTGACATACTTCTTTTGTCCAAAACATGCAAACGATTTTATAGATACAGTTGTACAGGTATTTGGTGATACGGGTCCTATTGAGGCTCCAGGCTTTCCTTAATTTCAACAACATTTCCGAAATATTTCCACAATATTGCCTAAAAATTAAGTAAAAATCTTAAAAAATAAAAGTTAATGATTTCAGGATGATACAAAAGCCACTTTTCCCGGTTCTGAAAAACTAAGGGGGGTGGGTATTTTTTGGGCAAAAAATGCCAAATTTAGATGCGTCTAATTTTAACTTTAAATTTGAAGTGTATCATTCTAAAATCATTAGAGAATTTATCAAAATCTTTAAATTTCCCGCTTTTTTAGCACTTTATCACTCTAACAAATTGAAAACATTAGAAAAAATTAACTTTAAGTTTGCAAGTGTGCAAAGAAAAATACCAGGGTGGGGTAGTTTTTAAAATAACGGAATTAGGCAAAAAATATAACGGAAATTGCATCATTCTGAAATTATTAGCTTTTTCGATAAGTCCCGCTTAGTCCCGCCTAGTTCCCAAAAACTAGGGGAGGGGGGTATTTTTTCAAAAAAATTACATCCTTTTCAAGCTAAAGTTTTTAAGGGCTTTTCCTGCTAGAAGCTTTTTTCGTTTCTAGGTAGAGCCCCTTATCCTTTTCATCGAGCATTTCCTTTTGTTGTTTTTGTATCCTAATCGATATTCATTTAGGCTACTTGACAAGTGGAGTCGGTTTTGATAATTTAGAACCTCATTATGAAAATGATTTTCAATTTTAATTAGATGCTGGGTTTAAAAAGGCTTAACATCAAGGTCTATACCTTAGTAGAAAGGTAAAGGAGATGAGGCGAACCTATTCTTACAAAACAGAGGCCCTAGTCCTTTCAAGCTCTGATATTGGTAGCATCAGTAAGTGCAGATGCTGTGATTTGTACCACCTTTCCATAGGAAACATAACTCTTAGATTAGCTCGTGTGGATCTTATGAAGTTAGCTGAGATGCTTATTGAGGCTCTTGAACTAGGGGTTGTATATGATCTTAGTGAAAAAAAGATAATTTCTTAAGATAACAAGCACGTATAAATTTCTCTTTTTGTTTATCGATTTCTTAAAAAAACCTCTAGAGTCCTGTTCTTTACTTCTTTCCCAAATCTTAATTTTAGTGTAATTATGTTTATGTGATCAGGCAGATTGTATCCGGAGGTCAGACAGGTGTTGATAGAGCTGCGCTGGATTTTGCTATAAAGTACGGTATTGACTATTTCGGATTTATTCCCAGGAATAGAAGGGCAGAGGATGGCAGGATACCAGATACGTATACCTTCCTTGTGGAGACTGAGAGTTATGACTACAGGGTCAGAACTGTTAAAAACCTAATCTATGCCGATGGAACACTGATTATATACAGGTATTTAATTGGTGGTACAAGGCTAACTTATCAGAAATGCAAAGAGCTTGGAAAACCTCTATATCTTATAGCTATTAATAAGGATTTTGATTTCTTAGAGGAAAGGGAAAAGTTTAATAACTGGCTTAAAAACCACAGGGTCTCGATTCTTAATGTGGCAGGAAACAGAGAAAGCGAGGCACAGGGAATATACGGTGTAAGCTTTAGATTGCTAGAGCGCCTTTTATTGCCTTTAGAACCTAAGGATAGTAGATAGTGTTATCGAGGTTTGTCATGAGATTGGTGTTTGCTCTCTATCCGTTTCTTTTGCTTCTATTTTACCCCCTAAGCTTAAGAGCATCTTCCCTGTATAACCTGGTGGTCAACATAGATACACATAAATCAAAAGTGACTGGTAGGGCAGAGTTTATCCCGGATTACACGGGATATGTAACCTTTTATACGGAGGGGTTAAATATTGTAGAGGCTAGTCCCCTACCTTTAGAAAAAACTGGTGGTAGCGTTGTCATCTCAGGAGAGAAAGGTAAACCGATTGTTATTGTCTATGAGGGGCTTTTTGGGAACAGTATAGATGAACGAAATGTGGTTTTACTGGATCAATGGTATCCGTTTGTAGATGACCTCTCTTTTTATAATCTTACCGTTAGGTTACCAAGAGGTTTTAAAGCGGTATCTGAGGCTGAAGCGGTAAGAAGTTATAATGAAGGTGGGTATCATGTGTTTGAGTTTGGTTTTCCCTATCCGCTGGAGAAAATCCACCTTATAGCTTCTAAGGAATTTAGGGTGAAATGGAAGCAGTATAAGGGAATTAACATTTACACTTACTTCTTAAGGGAAGAGCATCGTCTCTCAGAAGACTATATTGAATACACCAGAAGGTACATAGATAGATACGAGGATGTTCTTTATAAATTCCCCTATAAAAGGCTCTCAATTGTGGAGGTTAACTTGCCTGTAGGGTGTTCTGCTCCCACACTTATTGTTTTTGGCAAAAAGGTTTTAAACCTTCCTTTCATAGTTGAAACCTCTCTGGGGCATGAGATTCTCCACCAGTGGTTTGGTAACTATATCTATGTTAACCCTAAGGGAGGTAACTGGGCTGAGGGTATAACAACTTACCTTGCAGACCACCTATATGAAGAACTTAAGGGCAGGGGTTGGGAATACCGAAAGGCCCTGCTTGTAAAGTACAACTCTTATGCTGGGGGAAAAAGGGAATTTCCCCTGAATGGGTTTAGAGTTCCCCGTGATAACATGTCAAGAGCTATAGGTTATGGAAAATCTGCCATGGTTTTTCATATGCTTATTAAAACGGTTGGGGGAAGGATTTTTTATTCTTCCCTTAGGGATCTCATAGTTGAGGGCAGGTTTAAGAGGGTATCTTGGGATGATATAAGAGTGGTGTTTGAGAGAAGGTACGGAGGTGATCTCAGCTGGTTTTTTAAACAGTGGTTGTATAGGGTAGGAGCTCCAGAGATAGGCATTGAGAATGTAGGGCTTAAAATCCACAAGGGGAAATTTCGCTTAACATTTGATGTTGTGCAGAAAGGAGATGTTTATAGACTGCTTATACCGATATCAATTTACTTTTCAGATGGTAAAGGGATTACAAAGTTGATTGAGTCATCTACAAGGAGTGAAAGGTTTACCTTCTATTTAGAAGATGAGCCGTTAAGGATTGTGGTTGATGAGAACTACGATATCTTTAGAAAACTTTCAACCGATGAATTTCCGCCGGTTATCTCAAGGGTGCTGGGGAAGGAAAAGCTATACTTTATTCTGCCAGAGTCAGGAGAGAGTAGAGAAAGGTGTGCTTATATAGCTGGTTTCTTTACGGGGAAGGGGAAAGAAACTATTTTAAAAGTGCCTGAAGAATTTTCATTCAAGGAGATGAAATCCAGTTCCTTTGTTGTTTGTGATGGAGAAAATCCTTTGGTGAAAAGGCTTTTTGGAAAAGTCGGTTTTCCCGATGCGGGTTTTAGTATCGTTGTAAGGAGAAATCCGTGGAATGAGGATGAAGTGGTTGCCATTCTGCAGGGTAAATCAAAGCTTGAGGCGGAGCTTGGCTTTAGAAAGCTATTACATCTCGATAAGTACTCATCTCTTTCTTTTAACAGCGGAGAGAATGTATACAGTAAGGTAGAGGAATCAATGAGGGGGATTTCCATAAAGGTAAGGGATCCGGTAAGGGTTTTACAAGTTTCCTTAGCGGGTAATCTGGAGAGTATAGTTAACGCGGTAAAGGATAAAAAGATAATATACATAGGGGAGCGTCACGACCAGTACGCTCATCATGTGGCCCAACTAAATATCATTAAGTCTTTATATGGAGAAGGAAGAAAGGTTGCTATAGGAATGGAGATGTTTCAAAAGCCCTTCCAGTACGTTATAGACGATTATATAGAAGGGAAAATAGATGAGGTGGAGTTTCTCAGGCAAACAGAGTACTTTAAGAGGTGGGGATTTGACTATAACCTGTACAAACCGATAATGGATTTTGCCAGGGAAAAAAGGATTCCTGTGGTGGCCTTAAATATTGATAGCAGCGTTGTAAAAAAGGTTGCACAGGGCGGGATAGAGTCATTAGCGGAGGAAGAAAGAAAGTACCTTCCCTCTCAAATGGATTTTTCTGTAAAGGGTTATAGGGAGAGACTAAAGAGAATCTTCTCCGGACATCCTGAGGTTGGTGGGAACCAGTTTGAGTTTTTTCTTCAGGCACAAATAATCTGGGATGAGTATATGGCTGAATCAATAGATGGTTTTCTCAGGGAGAACAGGGATTATCAGATGGTTGTTTTAGCCGGAAGTGAGCATGTTAAATACGGCTGGGGTATACCAAAAAGGGTTTTAAGAAGGAACGGTTACGATTACTCTATAATACTCCTTGATGAAGAGCCCGACATTGGTATAGGTGATTATATACTTTATCCGGAAAAGATTGAGGCTTTGGGATCACCTGAACTCGGTATCCTTGTTGTGAAAGAGGATAATGGGTTAAAGGTATCTGGATTTAAAGAAGAAAGCATAGCAAGAAGTTCTGGATTGAGAGTGGGAGATATTATCATTTCCTTTGATGGTTATCCTGTAAGGGATTTTGATGACCTAAAGATTGCCCTTTTTTACAAGGACAGAGGAAGTGTAGCAAAGGTCAGGTTTTTAAGAGATGGTAAGGAAAGGGTAGCCGAGATAGTGTTTTAGTGATTTCCCTATCCTGCTGTTATCCCTCCGTCCAGGGCCAGAATAGCTCCTGTAGCCCATGAAGAGTCATCAGATGCAAGGAAAAGAATGGCCTGTGCAACGTCTTCGGGTTTCCCGTTTCTTCCAATTGGATGAAACTCTTCCCACATTTTCATTCTCTCTGGGATCTGTTCTTTTGGTATACCTAAGGTTTCAAATAGCTCCGTCTCTACAACACCGGGGCATACGCAGTTTACCCTTATTCTGTGGCAGGCAAGCTCGAGTGCAAGTGCTTTTGTAAGCATTATCACCCCTGCTTTTGATGCGGAGTATGCTGCTGTTGTAAATCCTCTAAATCCTTTGATTCCAAGCGTGCTTGCAACGTTTACAATTACCCCACCTTCTTGTTTTTTCATTTCTGTCGCAGCGTGCTTACACATAAAAAAGGTTCCTTTAAGGTTTATATCCATTATGTAGTTGTAGTCTTCCTCAGAGGTCTCTACAAGAGGGATTCCTTTAAATACACCTGCATTGTTTACAAGAATATCAAGTTTTCCAAACTCATTGACCGTTTCCTTAATTATCCTTAGTGTATCTTTTTCCCTCGATATGTCTGCGGTGATATGGTGTGCTACTCCTCCGTTCTCTTTGATCTTCTCTACTGTTTGAATGAGTTTTTCCTCTCTTCTTCCTGCAACTGTTACTCTGGCCCCCTCTTTTGCTAGGAGAATGGAGGTGGCCCTTCCTATACCTGTTCCTCCTCCTGTTACTATCGCCACTTTGTCTTTAAGTTTCATCCTACCCTCCTGGGTTTCCTCGTGTATATTTTACCCTACCTATTTATTTTAATTTAACTTTGCTAAGTTCTATTGGGTGCAGTAAAATATGTAAATTTTTTAGGTTTTGTGCTTACTGCGGTTTTTAAGCAGTTATGGTACAAGGAGGATGTGGTCTATGAGTGGAGCTGATTCTCTTTTGTGGATGACTGTAATTGCCATTACTTCAGGTATAGTTGCGCAACTTATTTCCGCTTTTATGGGAATCCCTAGTATAGTTCCCCTGTTTGTTATGGGAATTGTAATAGGTCCTGAGGTTCTTGGCATCCTTAACCCTGAACTTCTGGGGGGAGGATTTGAGACGATTATAAAGCTCTGTGTGGCAATAATACTTTTTGAAGCCGGTCTTAATCTGGATAAATCCGAGATAAAAAAACACCAGAAGGTTATCCTTCCCCTTATCACCTATGGCGGTCTGATAACCATGTTTTTGGGGGCTTTTTTTGCAAGAGTGATAATGGATATATCATGGGAAAAGGCCTTTCTTTTTGGCTCCCTTGTTATAGTAACTGGTCCTACCGTAATACATCCACTCTTAAGAAGGGTAAAAGTGGGTTCTAGGCTGAAGAACATACTGGAGTCAGAAGGTGTTTTTATAGATCCCATAGGGGCTATGGTTGCAATATTTGTATTTGAACTTATAGTTCAGGAGTCACTGTCCTTCTTGCATAGTTTTTTCCTCGTTTTCTTTAGGCTGGCGATAGGAACCGTAGTTGGTGTAATAGGTGGTTTTCTCATAGGGAAAATTGTAAAGAGATGGTCTCTGCTTATGGAAGAGATTGCTGATCTATTCGTTTTAGCATCGGCGCTGGGAATCTATGCGTTATCAGAGGCTTTAATTGCAGAATCTGGTCTTATGGCTGCAGTTGCTTCTGGAGCTATTTTGGGAAATATGGATATACCTGAAGAAGATACATTGAGAAAATTTAAGGGTAAGCTCTCAGTCCTTGTAATCTCCCTTCTTTTTATCCTATTATCTGCAAATCTGGAACTAAAGCATGTTTCAATACTTGGCTGGAATGGGGTACTGGTTGTTCTTGCCCTTCTCTTTATAGTTCGTCCTATCGAGGTTTTTATCTCTACCATCGGATCTGATCTGCATTTTAGGGAAAAGGTTTTTCTCTCCTATATATGCCCAAGGGGGATTGTAGCAGCATCGGTATCTTCAATATTTGCTATACAGCTTGAAAGAAGGGGGATGACGTGGGGGGATGAGATACAGGGGCTGGTCTTTTTAACCATAGGTATTTCCGTGCTCATACAGGGACTTACTGCAAATGGTGTTGCAAGGATACTGGGGGTATTAATAGAGAGTAGAAGGGTGGTTATTGTTGGTGCCAACGCATTTGGAAGGTTAGTGGGAAAACTCCTTAAAAAGAACGGTAGGGAAGTTGGGCTTATAGATACAAACGAAAACCTTGTGAGGATAGCTTACGTAGAGGGGTTTGATGTTGTGGAGGGTAACAGCCTTGACCCGGATAACCTTGAAAAGGTAGGCATTACTGAGGCCGATACCCTGCTTGCGGTTACAACAAGCAACAAGGTAAACCTTTTGGTAAGCAAATTGGTAAAAGATGATTTTGGCATAAAAGCTGCATTCCCGGTTTTAAACATGATAGAGAGTAATATGGGAAAGGAAACCATTGCAAAACTTGGTTTGGATATTGCTTTTGGAAAACCCCTTAACATGTATGAGATCAATCACAAGGTGGCTCACAAGGAATACAGGGTTTTTGAGTGTTACGTGGAAGATGGTCTTGCAGGAAGGAAAATTGAGGATATACCGGTTCCCCAGGATGTTATTGCGGTTCTTTTGATACGAGGAAAGCTTAAAGACACGCTTATATGTAGAAGCAATCTCTCTATTGAAAAAGGAGACAAAATAGTGTTTGTTGATTTAGCAAATGGGCTGAGTCTAACGGAGAAATTGGGCTTTAAAGAGTGCAATCAGATAACTGTCTAGAGTTACTTGTATAGTTTCATCAGCACGGCTAAAATAACTACAGATGAAGACCTTTGAAGAGGCATTATTAGAACTTAAAGAGATAATTGAGAAGCTAGAAGATGGGAATCTCTCTCTTGAGGAGTCTGTAAGCCTTTTTGAAAGAGGCATTAAGCTTTTGGATCTTTGCTACTGCAGGTTAAACGAGGTTCAAAGAAAGGTAGAGATACTGGTAGAGGGTGAGGGTGGAGAGATAGTTAGAAAGAGTTTTAATCCGGAAGAAGAGTAGCTTATGGGTTTTAATGTAGAAGAGTATATATCCGAGAGGAAAAAGCTTGTTGACAGGATGCTGTCAGAGCTATTTAAAGATACTTCTGATTCAATCACTACACTTGATGAGTCTATGCGGTACAGTATATTGGCAGGTGGAAAGAGATTAAGGCCTGTTCTTTGTATTGCGTCTGCTGAGGCAGTTGGAGGGAGAGCAGAGGATGTTCTTCCCGTGGCATGTGCAATAGAGATGATTCATACATACTCCCTCATTCACGATGATTTACCTGCTATGGATGACGATACATTGAGGAGAGGTGTTCCAACGAATCACAACGTTTTTGGTGAAGCCGTAGCTATTCTGGCCGGTGATGCCCTTCTTACAGATGCTTTCTTTGTTATTGCCCAGAGTGAGATATCCCCTTATCTTGTGGTTGATGTTATAAGGGAGATCTCAAGAGCTGCGGGTTCAAAGGGTATGGTTAGAGGGCAGGCCCTTGACCTTGCACTTGAGGGAAAAGAGGTAAGCATAGAAACTGTTGAGAGAATGCACTACTTAAAAACGGGAGCTCTTATAGAGGCTTCTGTTGTATCAGGGGGGAAAGTGGGTGGAGCAACTGGGGATCAGATCCTGCAGTTACGTTCCTATTCTAGGAATCTTGGCATTGCCTTTCAGATTATAGATGATGTTCTTGATATTGAGGGGGGAGAAGACATAGGGAAAAGTAGAGGTTCTGACATACGTAGAAAGAAGGCAACGTATCCGGGAATTGTAGGTATAAAAAAGGCAAAGGATAAAGCACTTGAACTTACCCTTAAAGCCGTTTCCTGCTTAAAGGACTTTGATGAGAAAGCAGAACCGCTTAGAGAAATCGCTTTCTACCTTGGGGGACGCAGGTATTAAGGGAAAAGAAAGGCTAGATGTTCTTCTTTTGAAAAAGGGAATAGTTTCTACAAGGGCACAGGCGCGTTCACTTATTATGAGTGGAGCAGTGTTTGTTGAAGGTTGTAGGGTGGATAAGGCAGGAACCCTTGTAAGGGAGGATTCAAAGCTAGAGGTTAAGGGGTCTTTGTTAAGATACGTAAGTCGCGGAGGGGTTAAGCTTGAAGCAGCTTTAAGGGAGTTTGAGGTTGATGTGAGAGATAAGGTTGCCTTGGATGTAGGTGCATCCACAGGTGGTTTTACCGATTGCCTGCTACAGCATGGAGCAAAAAAGGTCTACGCAGTTGATGTTGGATATGGACAACTACATTGGAAGCTAAGACAAGACCCAAGGGTTGTGCTTCTGGAAAGAACTAATGCCAGGTATCTAAAGCCTGAGGATATAGGGGAGCCTGTAGATATCTCTACTGTAGATGTTTCCTTTATATCCCTTACCAAGGTTATACCTCCAGTACGTGATATATTGAGGGATGGGGGGATTCTAATTGCACTTATAAAACCTCAGTTTGAGGTAAGGAAAGGAGAGGTTGGGAAAAAGGGCATTGTAAGGGATGAAAGCAAGCATAGAGAGGTCATAAACAAGATAGCAAATTTCCTACAGGAACTAAACTTTAAGGTACTCGGTGTTATTCCTTCTCCAATACTCGGTGCAGATGGTAACAGAGAGTTCTTTATAGCTGGAATTAAATCTTAGCTTATCCCTTTAATTTTTTCCAGTCTGAAAGGAACCTTTCAAGCCCTATATCCGTTAAAGGATGCTTGATGAGTTGCTTAAATACCCTGTAAGGCATAGTAGCAATATGAGCCCCTACTTTTGCGGCTTCTACAACGTGAATGGGATGGCGAACACTGGCAACCAAAACCTCAGTTATGTAGCCATAGTTTTTGTAAATGGTTACTATATCCTTTACAAGTTCCATTCCCGTGCTTGAGATATCATCAAGCCTTCCTACAAAGGGGCTAACATAGGTTGCCCCGGCCTTTGCTGCTAAAAGTGCCTGTGTGGGAGAGAAAACCAAGGTAACATTTACCCTTATTCCCTCTTCTGATACCTTTTTTGTTGCCCTGATGCCATCTTCTGTAAGTGGCATCTTAACCACCACGTTGGGATGAATTCTGGCAAGCTCTTTGGCTTCCTCTATCATCCTTTCTACATCAGTGCTAACAACCTCTGCGCTTACAGGCCCGTTTACTATCTCACAGATTTCCCTTATCAGTTCTTTAAAACTTCCTTGTTCTCCTTCTTTTGCAACAAGGGTTGGGTTGGTTGTAACACCATCTAGAACTCCGTAGCTTGCTATCTCCCTAATCTCATCCAGGTTTGCAGTGTCGAGAAAGAACTTCATACCTCTTCTCTCCTTCGATTGGTTGTATTTTTGGACTATACCATAATAAATGTATTTGACAAATCCCATATCATTGGCAAACTATCATGCTTGGAATCAAACGGATTAAGGAGTGGTAAGTATGGCAAAAAGGATTCGTTCCGCCGTTAAAAAGCACCGTCAGAGCTTAAAGCGACGGATGAGGAATGTAGCCGTTCGCTCACGGCTAAAAACGATGGTAAAGAAGTTAAGGGCTGCACTAGAGGCCAGAGACCTTCAAAGAGCTCAGGAGGCTTTAAGAGTTGTCGTATCGACTTTTAGTAAAGCTGCCTCGAAGGGGATAATACACAGGAGAACTGCTTCCAGACATATCGCTAGGCTTTCAAAAAAGGTTCATGAGCTGTCAAAACAGCTTGAGCAAAAAGAGTCTTCTAGCTAGTTTTTCCTTTTGGATTGAAGAATTCTAGGATCAGAATTACAAGGGGTATGTCTCTTGGAACAGAGCTAGTTTTAAGCCATCTGTCACTCTTATATATGGTTTCTATAATGTGTTTTATATCCCTGTAGCTAAAGTTTTTTGCATGTTGCTTGAGGTAATAGAGTGATCCTGAAGATACTCCTAACTCTTTTAAAATGGTCTCCTCGGTGGTGTTTTTATCTATTAGTTCTTTTACCCTCCATATTAGTCTAAATCGCCAGTATATCCTGTTAAGGGTTATAAGAGGCTCTTCCCCCTTTTTCTGAAGTTCTATAAGGATGTTAAGTGCTTTTTTCTTATTTCTTTCCGCAAGCGCGTTTGTCAAATGAAATGCATCTTCAAAAGTGGTTTTCTCTATAATTTGTTGTATATCGCCTTTCTCTATGATTTGCTTATTATCCATAAATAGCGAAATCTTTTCTAACTCTTTGTGGATGTATTGAATGTCATGTCCTACTAGTGAAATAAGGGTTTCAATTGCCTCTCTTGTTATAGAGTACCCAAGTTTCTTTGCTTCCTCTCTTATCTCTTGGAGCGTATCTTTTTTGTTTAGATCAAACGAGACGAAAGAGAGCTTCTCTCTGTTTTTAAATGCTAGGTTCTTCTCTTCTGTAAAGAGGAGTATAAGGCAGGTAAAAGCAGATGGATTGGAAAAATACGAATCTAAAATCCTTATTTCCTGCTGGGGTAGTTTTTCAGCATGCCTAACTACAATCAGCCTCTTTTTAGAAAACATGGGATATGTTTTAGCACAGTTTAGTATCTCGTTTGCGGATACAGAGTCTCCGTAGAAGTTAAAAAAATCAAATCCATCGGATTGACCAAGCAATATGTCTTTTAGCCTCTTTACCGCACCTTCCATAAGGTGAATCTGGTTTCCGGTAAATATATACACGGGCTCTATTTGGTTGTTCTCTATTTTTTTTATAAAATCGCCGTAGCTCAGTTTGTTTGAAAGTCTTTTATTTGCCATAATATCTGGGAAAATTATAAGTGATTTAAAGGTTAGAAAGCAAATACGGAGATGGTGTTTTAGATGGCTGTTTCTTTGGAGAATATAATCAGGTGGGAATATAAGGAAAGGGTAGATTATCTGGTTTCCCTTAATACCCAGAGGAAACTGCACAGAGAAGTCGTACTTGGAGACTTCAACGGGAGGGGGTTTTTGCTACTGGTGGAGCATACCCCCGTAATTACGGTTGGAAGGTTTGGTAATCAGGGAAATATTTTGGCTTCTAAGGAGGAGATAGAGAAAAAAGGGGTTAGAGTTTATCGAATCGAACGAGGAGGTGATGTTACCTACCACGGTCCTGGCCAGCTTGTTGGCTACCCTATTATAAACCTCAGGGATTTTGGTCTTGGGGTTAAAACCTATGTTTACCTTCTTGAGAAAACCATTATGGATGCTCTAAAGGACTTTGGCATAGAGGGGTATATCGTTGAAGAGTATCCGGGGGTTTGGGTTGGAGATGAGAAAATTGCAGCTATAGGTATATATGTAAGAAACTGGGTCACGATGCATGGTTTTGCTCTTAATGTTAACACAGACCTTGAGCACTTCTCTTTTATAGTCCCATGTGGGATTCCGGATAAGGGTGTAACTTCTATGAAGAAGATTCTTGGGAAAGAAATTCCTCTCAGAGATGTAGCGTTAAGCCTTATTAAATGGTTTGAGAAGAATTTTAGAGCAAAGCTTGTTCCCTCTGGTGTATCTCTTTTAACTGAGTTCAGGTAGGGGCTTTATACTTCTCCGCGCTCATGTATTTCAAGTGCATTGAAGAAATAGCTTATTTCAAAAGATGCAGATTCCTTTGAATCAGAACCGTGAACTATGTTTCGTTCGATGTTTTGAGCAAAGTCCCTTCGTATGGTTCCCGTTTCAGCCTTTTTGGGATCGGTTGCCCCCATTATCTCTCGTACTTTAGATATGGCGTCTTTACCTTCCAGAACCATTACAACACATGGCCCGGAAGACATAAAATCGGTTAGGCTTTGGAAAAACGGTTTATCTCTGTGAACTGCATAGAATCCTTCGGCTTGTGGTCTTGAGAGCTTAACCATCTTAAGCGCTACTACCCTGAGTCCATTCTGCTCAAACCTTTTTATCACCTCACCTATGAGGTTTTTACTTACTCCATCGGGTTTTACAATTGATAGTGTTCTTTCCAACTTCTCTACCTCCGTTAGCAACCTAGTATATTAAGCAGTTGTTTAATCAGTTAATTTTCTTGGAGTTTTAAGGGTTGTCAACAGGTAACTTTTTATGTAAGGAAAGCACTTGACATGGGTATTTGGTCTTTTGTAATATGAATACACTTTAAATATCAAAGGAGGATGGACAATGAGTCTGGTAAAGAAAAGGGTTTACAGGGTACTAATAATAATGCTTATTCTTGGAAGTTTTACTCCTGTATCCATCTTTTCAAAGAGTGCAGAGGGAGCTATGGTTTCCTCTCAGATGCTTTCTTCGGATGGGAGTACCGCATCAAGAAGCATAAGTGAGGAGAAGATCCGAAGGATGCTTGAGAATAAGATTGTAGCAGAGAGGTTAAAGAGCTATGGTCTTTCCAAGGAAGAGGTTCTTGAGAAGATGAGTAAGATGAGTGATGAGCAGGTTCATCAACTAGCTGCTCTTTCTGATAGAATACCAGCAGGGGGAGATGGTGCTGCAACGGCAGCAGTTTTGGTACTTGTTGTTTTTGTAATAGTTATACTGGTTCTTATAGTTTTAAGAAGGATTTAATACCTTTATGAGAAGGATTATCTTGGCTCAGATTGTCTTATATCTCATTCTGTATGTCTTTGTGTTCTCATTCAATGTTAATGCATCTGAGTCATCAAAGGTAATAAAAAACGTGCCATTTATAAAACAGGAGGACCAGTTTTGCGGCCCGGCTGCTCTTGAATCGTTGCTAAGATTCTATGGTACTCCTGTAGATCAGAGAGAGATTGCCAAGGAGGTTTATACCCCCAAGTTAAGGGGAGCACTTATAACGGATATGGAATACTTTGCAAGAAAGATGAGGTATAAGACGGATATAAGGAATGGAAGTATTGATGAGCTGGTGTCCTTTATTGACAGTGGGGTTCCCTTGATAGTGCTTGTTGATCTTGGAAATGCTGTTATAAGTGTTCCCCATTACTACGTTGTTTACGGTTATGACAAGAAGAGGAGGTTATTCTTTATACACACGGGGAATAAGGGAAATCAGGAAATAGGGTTTGATAGGCTCGATAGTGAGTGGAAAAGGATGAACAGACTTATGCTTGTTATAAGAAGGTGAGGTTTGAATTCTATAAGGCTTGTGTTTCTTTCTTTTTTTTTCCTTCTTTTGTTATTATTAAGCGGATGTGCTTATCTGCCAAGAATTGTATTGCTTGCAAAGGATCCTCTAACGGCTGAGGAACATAATAATTTGGGTGTAGCTTATGAAAGGGAAGGTAAATACGAGCTTGCAATTAGAGAGTATAAAAAGGCTTTGGATAAAAATCCAAGCCTTATTACACCATTGGTAAATATAGGGAATACCTACTTTAAACAGGGTAACTTTGAGGAGGCAGAAAGGTATTATCTTAGGGTACTTAAAAAGGATGAAAGCAGCATAGAAGCGGCCAACAATCTTGCTTTTCTCTATCTTAGCTTAAACAGTAACTATGAAGCCGGATTGAGGTACCTAAACAGGGCTATTGCGTATTCTCACGGTGAGGTTCCTGCCTATGCTCTTGATACACTGGGTGCTCTGTATTCGAGGTTGGGAAGACGGGATAAGGCTATCTTTTTCTTAACGATTGCATGCAAAAAGGCTGTAGATAACACAGAGCTATTAAGGGAAATTGAGGGTCACCTGCAGGAGATCGGTATGGAGCGTTGTCCTGGAAGATAGGTTTCTTATATCGTATTCGATAGTTCTACAGCCTCATCTACCATATCTCGCACGAGATCCAATCCGCTTTGCCAGAATCCCGGGCTTGAGATATCTATACCGACCTTGGCAAGAAGCCTATCGGGCGCATCACTTCCACCTGAGGAGAGAAGTTCTATGTAACGCGGAACAAAGGCTTTTCCCTCAGTCAGGTATCTGTTATAAAGGGCTAGAACCAAAAGCTCTCCAAACGCATAGGCGTAACAGTAAAATGGTGAGTGAACAAAGTGTGGTATATACATCCACCACCATCCGTAATTGTCCGTTAGCTCTACGGAATCTCCAAACATCGGTTTGTTTGCTTCTATCCACAACATGTTTATCTGTTCTGTTGTTAACTCACCCTCTTTTCTTCTTGCCAAATGCAGTTTCTCCTCAAATCTTGTGAGCACAACCTGTCTGAACACGGTTGCAAATATATCTTCTAGTTTGCTGCAGATAATAGAGAGTTTGGTTTTTACATCCTTTTCCGATTCCTTTAACTTGTGGAAAACAAGGATTTCCCCGAATACACTTGCTGTCTCGGCCATGGTAAGAGGGGTATGGGATTGAAAGTATCCTTGCTTTCTTGAGAGGTACTGGTGGATTCCATGGCCAAGTTCATGGGCAAGTGTCATAACATCCCGTAGCTTTCCCGTGTAGTTTATAAACACATAAGGGTGAACACTGGGAACGGTTCCGTGGCTAAATGCGCCAGCACGTTTTCCCGGTCTTAACTCTGCATCTATCCATCTTTTTTCAAAGAATTCCTCCGCGATTTTGGCTATTTGGGGAGAGAAGCTCTCAAAAGCCTCCAGGATTATACGCTTGCATTCATTGTAGCTAACCCTTTTGCTTTCCGGAAACACGGGGGCATATCGGTCATAGTCGTAAAACTTTTTTATTCCCAGAAGCTTCTTCTTTAGTTTATAGTATCTGTTTACAATGTAGTAGTTGTTTTCACATGAGCTTATAAGTGTGTTTACCGTGTTATCATCGATTTCGTTGTCTAGATTGCGTGAGGCCATAGGATGAGGAAAGGAGCGAAGGCGGTCATTTATAGCATGGTCTTGAACCAGGGTGTTAAATATGTATGTAAGGATATGGGAGTTCTTTTGCAGCCCGTTTGTAAGGCTTTTGGATGCAGCTTTTCTTATGTTTCTATTGGGTTCGTATAGAAGGGAAAGGATTTCAGCCTCGGAGAGGTATCTAACCTTACCATCTTGCTTTATCCTAAATCTCGTGTTGTTTATTACTTCGTCGAAAAGGCGTATAAATGCTCTTGAGCTGGTGTTGCCTTTTTCTTCCAGTATCTTTTCTTCCGCTTCGCTTAGTCTGTGTGGTTTATAGCGTCTTTGATGTTCAAGAAAGTGCTTGTAGTGTGATAGTGATCTGTCTTCCAGGATGTTACTTGCTTTATCATCTGGTAGGGCAATCCATTCAAGCTCAAAAAACAAAAGATGTTTTTTTATCTCCGTTGCTTGTTCTTGGATGTATTGAAGAAAAGCTCCGTTCTTTGGATTGCCTGTATCTGCAGCAAATACAAGCTGTGCAAATGAGATAAGCTTACCTACCTGTTCGCTTATGGACTCCAGCTCTCTTACAGCTTCTAAAACCACCGTGGCATTGGCTTCGGTTGAGTTAATTTTTCCCCTGTATTTGGATTCAAATGCTTTTGCCCTAAGGAGAGCATCCTGTAAATCATCCTTAATTTTGGGGTCATCTATACTACTGTATAAGTCTGAGAGGTCCCATCTAACTCCTTCTGCCCCTGTTATAGAATCTCCACTGGATGTTATCATCTCTTCTGTCTCCTTTTAGAAGGAAATAAAGCTACTGTAGGGTATTTTACATTGAGTTTTTCTTAATAAATTCTAAAACTTCCCTTGCATGTCCTGCTGGTTTTACGTGTCTGTATATCCTTGCTATTTTACCCGAGGTATCTATTATTACGGTATCCCTTGAAGCTACTCCGTTTTTAACTTCCACTCCGTAGAGTGACATAAGCCTGTGTTTCTCATCAGGGATTAGTGGTACCTTGAGCCTGTACTTGTCTATAAAACTGCAATGGCTTTCTTTTGTGTCAGCACTTATTCCATAGACCAGTGTGTTGTTTTCTAAGAACTCTTCATATAACTCGGTAAACTCTTTTGCTTCTATTGTGCACCCAGGGGTATCATCTTTAGGGTAGAAATACAGTACCACCCATCTACCTTTTAACTCGTTTAAGTCTACCTTTTTCCCATCATGGTCTGTGGTTACAAAGCCAGGAGCAGGATCTCCTGGTTTTAGTTCTGCCAGTGTTTTGGTACACAGGAAAAATGAAGGTACAAACATTACAAACAAAAGGGAGAGAAGTGCAGTTTTCATTTTTTTCCCTCCAGCTTTTCTATTTCTTCCTTTGCTATCTTACTTATAAGAGAACCTTCAGCTTTCCCCTTAAGACGGGGCATAAGCGTTTTCATCAGCTTGCCAAAATCTGAGGAGGTTTTTATATCTAGTTCGTCTATTGCCTTTCTTACTTCTTCTCTGATTTCCCCTTCTTCCAGTTGTTTCGGTATATAGCTCTTTAAAACCTCTAGTTCTGCTTTTTCTCTCTCCACAAGGTCTTGTCTTTTCCCTTTTGTGTATCCTTCAATTGCTTCCCTTCGTTTTTTTATCTCGCTCAGTATAACCTGTATAACCTCTTCATCTGTGAGTCCATCTTTCTTTCTTTGCTCTATTTCTTTGTTTCGTATCGCTGACTGGAGCATTCTTAATACCGAAAGCTCAACTTCCTTTCTGTTTTTCAGCGCTTCTTTTAGATCATTGGCAATCTTTTCTTTAAGGTTCATACTCACCTCCTTTTTAAATTTACCATAAATCGGGAAAAGTTTTATAATTTGCTCTGTTGCAAAGATATGTATAAGTAGCCTCCTTAAGGTATAAATTAGATATGGTTAAGTACACCCTAAGGAGGCAAAATAGATTTAGTAGTAATTTTAATATTAAACGGAATAAAAGGGAAGGCAGATACAAGAGGTTTTTAAAGGTGGCATATTTTGTTACAAGACAAACACTTCCAATGTATTCACACAAAAAGAGTCCACATATATATAGTCTTCCTCAGTTAATCTCATGTGTTCTATTAAAGATATACATAAGGAACATGTCTTACAGGGATTTAGAGGAGTTTTTACTATCTTCAGGGGATATAAAGAGGGTATTGGGTTTAAGGAGGGTCCCTAATTATTCAACATTTTCTAGGGTATGTAATAGGGTAACTGGTAAAGAGATAAAGAGGATTTTAGGGAAGGTTTTAGAGGTAGTTATTTCAAGGAGGGATGTAGGGTTTTTATTTGCCTGTGATTCAACTGGGTTTAAGGAAGATGTAGCCTCCTTTTATTATACCCTAAGGAGTGGGAAAAGGAGGAAGGGGTGGATAAAGGTTTGGTATCTATTGGACACAAGGACACAGGCTTTAGTATCTTGGGTTATTGGGAGGGGTCCAAGTGGAGATAGTATGGGGCTTTCTAAGCTTGAGAAGAAATCCCCTTTTAGGCCTTTAATAGAGGTAATGGACAGGGGGTTTGATGGAGGAGGGAATATAAGATTTGGACTTCCAATAAGGGTTATTCCACCTATTCGTAGAGGTGGGAGTATAAGGAGTTTGGATAGAATCTTAGCATACATGGTTTATATGATTTCCAGATGGAGTGGTATTTATGGGAAAAGATGGCTATGTGAGACAATGATTTCAGTGATAAAAAGGAAGTTTGGGGATAGTATAAGGGAGAGGAAGTGGGGGAATAAGAAAAAGATTTTATCCCTTATGGCTGTAGTTTATAACATCCATGTGATTGTAAGGGGTGGAGGAGAAAACCAATTTTTGCTATTACTTGTTTTCCTCTCATTTAAATCAATTAAAAATGATGTTTGCAACAGAGCAATAGTATATCTAAAGCATCCCTTTCATTCAGTTGCCAGAAAATTCTAGGGGTATGTGCTGTCGGATTACGAAAAGCAGAGAAGATTCCCTTCATAATATGCATCAGTCCTATGTGTTCACTACGTTCTGTATCAGTTTGCAACGAGTTAAATGCAAGCCTAGGAATTCCTTTCTCACTTAGACCAAATGTCTGATCAATCAACTTGGAACCATCTGCAGTAAGACCTGTTTTCTGACGTATCTTTCCTGCTAAACTCTTAGTAGCTTCCAAGACCGCATGGAAGTAGTTTTCTTGAAGTAACTCAGCCCGGCAAAATCGCAAAACATCAGGATGAACATTGCGACGACGCAACTCAGCAGCTAACCGGCTAGCACGTTCTTCGGCCTCAGAAGGAGTTCTGACCTTTAGAGTTTTCTGAAGCTTACCATCCTCACCAAGTTCATATCCTGCAAAAAATAGAGCCTTGTTAAGTTCATTACGAAGATAATTAAATCGCTCTGGATTTCTAGAATAACGCACTGGATTCATTGCTGAGCAAATAAACGCCACCACATTGTTACCACAACCATCTTGTTCCTGTCTCTGCCTCAAAGCCTCAAATAGACGATACCTTTTGGTCATTGTGGGATAAGGGTCTTCAATTTGACACTGAGCTAAAAGCTGGCCTATCTCTGAGCTAGTTAATCCAGAGCCTGTATCACCTAAAATGTCGCACAATTCACGTAGAATCTGATTATCAAATTGTGGAATTTTAGCCATCTACCTTACCCCTTTTACTTAAAAAGCATAATTACGAACCAAACTACCTTCAAGTTTCTGGTATTAGATATCAAGTATTGCTGAATTGGTGTTCCTTAAATAAGCCAAGGATTTAGCCTTGATAGAGTTATATAAAAGTTCTCTCAGGTTTGTAACGGTCTTCTGTAGGATCAATAGCATTTGGTAACTCTGGGATCTTTTTTAACTTCTCCACCGGGAAGTCCCCTTCCGTGAGGTAGGGGATGAGAGGTGAAAGTTGAGGTTTTTACAGTTTATAGTAAACTATGATAACTGTGAAATATAAACTGGACAAAGGAGCACATTGTGTTTATTCCCTTCAGTATCACTTTATTCAGGTAGTCAAATACAGAAGAAAGGTTTTTACAGATGAAAACATTGTGGATTATCTTAAAAGAAGGATTCATGAAATAAGTGAAACTTTTGAGGTTGAGGTTCTTTGTATTGAGTGTGATAAAGACCATTTTCATATGATTTTCAAGGCAAAGCCAACACTTGATATTCCAAGGTATATAAATGCCATAAAAAGCAATACTTCAAAAGAAATACAGAGGAAGTTTCCAGAGGTTAAGGAGAGACTCTGGAAAGGAGTATTCTGGAGTCCATCTTATTTTCTAGCCACCACAGGACAGGTTACTTTAGATGTTTTGAAAAGGTATGTAGAGGAGCAAGGGGAATGAAGCTTTCTTATAAATTCAGGGCATATCCTTCTAAATCCACTCAAAAGGTTCTTGAGGAGCATCTTGAGGTTTGCAGATGGCTTTATAACAGGTTGCTTGAGGAGATAAGGAAGGCAAAAGATTCTGGCAAGAAGGTTTCCAAATATGACACTCAAAGATTGATTTTAGGGCTTAAAGAAGAGAAACCGGAGCTTAGGGGTGTTTATTCCAAGGTTCTTCAGATGGTGAATTATCAGCTTTGGGGAAACATTCGAGCACTTAGCCGACTTAAAGGGAATGGGAAGAAAGTGGGGAGGTTAAGATACAAGGGTAGAGGATGGTTTAAGACGATTAACTTCAATCAGAGTGGGTTTAAGATTTTTTATGAGAAAGGCATTATTGAGTTTTCTGGGGTTGGAAGAGTAAAAGTGAGGTTTCATAGGATTCCAGGGGGTAAGGTTAAGGGGGTAATAATAAAGAGGGAGAAAAGTGGAAGGTGGTTTGTAATTTTACAGTGTGATGGTATTGCTCTTAATCCCCTTCCCCGCACAGGAAAGAGGATTTCCATTGATGTTGGGGTAGAGAATTTTGTTTATGATAGTCAGGGTTTTTTCTTTCAGCCCTTGAAAGCTATGGAGAGGTTTTTAAGGAGAATAAAATTGCTTCAGAGGTCTCTATCAAGAAAGAAGAAAGGTTCAAGGAATAGAGAGAAAGCAAGGATAAGAGTTGCAAGGGTATTTGAGAGGATTGAAAATATTCGCAATGATTTTCTTCATAAGGTTTCTTCTTGGTATGTTAAAAACTTTGATGAGATAGCTGTTGAGGATTTGGATGTGAAAGGGTTAGTGGAGGCAGGGTATGGAAGAGCACTCCACAGGAATATAATGGACTCTGGATGGGGTAAATTCTTTATGATGCTTTCCTACAAGGCTGAGAGAGCTGGTAGGAGGCTTATAAGGGTTTCCCCAAGGGGGACAACAAATAGATGTTCGAGGTGTGAGAGTGTTGTTTCTAAGAGACTCTGGGATAGGGTTCATAGGTGTCCTTTCTGTGGGGTTGAGTTACCAAGAGACCTAAATTCTGCATTAAACATTTGGAGATTAGCAGGGTGGGGACCACCCGAAGAGCCTGTGGAGAGGAGAGCAATACCTGCTGAGTTGGTTCTCAGTGGGCAACTCAACTCTTGGAAGCAGGAAGCTCCCTGCGTAAGCTGGGAGTAGTTCACTCCTTTTATCAGTGATTTATCACATGTTAGTATATACAAATGCTCACGTGGAATGTCATAGAAATCTATTAAGTACTTTGCAGAAGCGATAAGAATTAAATCAGCTATTTGAACATTCACCCCTTGTTTAAAAAATACTTCAAAAAACCTATCAACCGCAATTACAACATCACGATTTGTTGGAATATCGTGTACACGAACAATCCTATTTGCCATGGCCATCTTACGATGAGGGGTTGAAATAAACTTGCGTAATCTATTTTTAGCTTGATTATAGGATTGGGAATCCTTAAGCCACTTCTTTAAATAATAGTACTTTGCCAATACTTTGAATACTTCAGCAATACAAATATCAGGGACATATACTCTTGCTACATTTTTCTTTATCTGCTTTCTAATTTCATTCCACCATGCTATACATTGATCAATCCTTTTCCTCTCATTTGAATCTGATATTTTGAGAGCAGGAGACTTAGTTGATCCTGAGAATGCTACATAAACCAAAAAGTTTGCATCAACAATGTAATAGTTCTTATGTCCCTTAGGATTTCTAGGAATCTTTTTTCTTTTCGCCATGATTAATCAACTTACAACTTGCGTGTAATGTTTTACGCCATAGTCCATTTTGATAAATTGATATTTATCTTTCTCATTTCTTCTTGGTTCTAACTCACTCGTGGTTCCTATATAGTTCTTAAGAGTTGATCGTAAACAACATTAAGGTCGTTTAGTCTAGCTTTTAGATTCCTTCCACTAATAACCGGGAGTTTTTTACCTCCCGCCACCTGGCCACAATGTATTTTGTTCCCCCATTCCCTAATCCTGTTAGCTGCTTCCCACCCTGATTTATCTATCAATCCTTGCCTATATGCCTCATGAATTAACTCGTAAAGCCTCACTTCCCCATGAACCTCAATCACATTATGTCTAACTGTGATACCAAACTGTTTACGCTTTTTAGTAGACCACTCCATAACTTCCAAAAGGAACCTTGCTATAAGCATAGTTTCTAGGGCAGCCCGCACTGCAACCAGACCAGCAAAATAAGCTCGAGATCTTAAGCACTTTTCTGCATCTGTGCGGTACTTGTCTCCAAGTTTCAGCAATGAGTTCCAGTTAAAGCGTTTCCTTTTCATTGGTACCTCTTGTGCATCTTTTCCACATCTCCAACACCAGTAACTAAGTGCATTATTTATTGATTTCAAACAGGGTCATCTACAAGAACACGGTTGTACCCCTTTATTACGCACCCATTTATTATTCCTTTCAAAGAAAGAAATAGCTTGTTTAGGACGATTCGAGTTTCTACATAAAGTGCAAAATCTATTTGCACAAACTCTCAGATAATCATTACAAGGTCTACTCCTGAACTTACCGTCGCTACGAACCAAAATCACAGGCTTTTTATAGTTTTGAGAAATTAAACCATAAGCTGCCTTATTTGCGTCTGATCCATGATGAGGAGCCGTCACGATTGCACCATCTAGGCTTGGTAATTTAATACCTTTCAGATCCGAGTCTGCAGTGAAAAGAACTCCACTAGCTGCGGAGTGCGGAGGGGCCCAAAAAACAAGACTCTCTTTGTTTGACACGGTGAGCGCCAAGGCCTTAAGAAATTGGGACTCTGGTAAGAAGCGTATCGATAGAACTTCTCTGGCATTAAGGGGATAAAGCCAGAATTTACCTCCGTTTGGATAGCTTAGATCATGCTCAAGCCACCGTACGTGAATACCCCGGTGAAACGCTTCAATAGCAATCTTACGAATCCGTCTAGCTGCAAGAAGAGCTTCAGAAACCAACTTTCTTACTTTCCATATCATCAGCTGCAGCGGATACATAATCCAAACTTCTTCTTCCCACAAGAGCGGGTAAAGATCATCTTCCTTAGATACCCGTTCCAAAATGGATAACAACTGCTCAGGCCATCCCCTTTCATCGAATTTATCCCCACCCTCAAGGTGTATTTCTGAACCTATACGGTCAGCATACTCTTCAAGGAACGAACGATCTGAAATCCACTCGTGAATCTCTTTTTCCACTTGTTTAGCTTGGTCTACAATCAGTAAGACAATTTCCTCCCATGGACGCAGCACATGAGGCATAACTTGAATCCAGCGACCAGGAAGCCAGATTTCTCGGCACTTAAGCCCACTTTCCAAGAAACCAAGAACACCATTGGCATGATCGGCATCGTTATGGGTTGCAATAAGGATATCTACCTTACTCCTTTTTGTATATTCTCGGAACAAGGATTCGATACCTTGCCGGGAACGTCCCCCATCTACAAGGACAGTTCCTTCTTTAGTTTCAAGAAAGAAGGCATCTCCCTGGCGTACGGGAAGTGCAATAAAACGTGGCATTACTATATTCCCCCTCTCGTAGTTATTGAGAGGTTCAGCTCAAGCAAACGTTTCAAAATCTCCCGTCGTGCCTCTGGCGAAACAGTATATCTTATCTGCCCCCTTTCGTTAGGGTAAAACCCGTGCTTGGGATCCAGATCTTCCCATTTGTAACACGCAAGGATAGAGCGATCCATTTCGGCGTGCAGTTCCCGCAGGCGCTTAATATCAGGGTCGATACAGTTGGGATCGTGGAAGAGATTGTAGGTTGTGGTCAGCCCAAAGTTTTGAGCGAGCATGATCTGCCGTCGATGCTCGTGGTACTCAGCCCCAATGCGTGCCGCTTCGGCAAACGGTTTCGGTAGGGTACCCACTCGCCATTCGCCGCTTGTCACTCGGCGGTACTCTTCCGGAGGAAACGGGAAGGTATCAAAGCAGTCAGTTGGCGTGTAGCGAACATCGGTTCGGAGGCTAGAGGCCTGCTTGCGTAGCCAGACCTCGTGCACGCTGGACTGCAACAGCGCAAAGTGGTAATCGTCATCGAAAGCAAAGACCACTGTAGCATCTCCATAAACATAGCCTTTTGGCACGAAAGTCAACGCATGCAATTCACTTACCCGACTCCGCACCAGCACCCGCCGCAGAGGAGCGATGGCGCGGCGCAGTTCTTTAGCATAAGCGCCAAACTGCCACCAGTATTTCTTACGCTTCTTGTGTGTGGATATGGTCTCTCGAAGTGACTCTCTATGAGGTCTTACCCGATCCTCTGCAATTTTCAGAAGCTCAGGATATTGCCGTGCCTTTTCTAAGTCCCAGTCATGGAAGCAGATGACCCAGCGGCTTGGTTTTTGCTGTGGGTCGCTGTTCAGGTCCTCGCCGTTGAGGTAGGGAAAGAGGCAGTCAGTATTGCGCGGGTCTTTGACAAGAAGAGCCTCGGCTTCTTTAGGTTCCAAGACGAAACCTATACCCACAACAGTGTCACCAATAAATGCCTTACCTTCGTTCTGGGGTAAGCGCTTGGGTTCGGCTTCTGGCTCGGTATCCAGTCGGGAGGAAATGAAATCCGCAGGCTCGCTGTCAAGGATGGGCGAATGGCGAGGAGCGGGTGACGAGCGGTCAGGCTTGTAGATGGCGACAAGGTTAACCTCTACGTTGGCAGCTCCAGGCCATTTTATGAAGCGGCGGGCGAAGGTAATTGCCCCACCTTGAGCTAAGATCACGGCAAGGCCGCTTTCGCGAGTGTCGCCCTGGCCGATTGTGTTGGTAGCAACCATGCCCATTCGTCCACCTAGTCGGAGTAAACTAAAAGCTCTACGATAGAAGGCAGCACAAAGGTCTGCAGTGCCCGAGAAAGGCTTATAGCAGATAGTAAGAAAATGACGGTACTTGTCACCCAGTGTCCCACTTATCTTGAGACCACCCATGAACGGGGGATTACCAATAACAACATCGAACCCGCCCTCTGCAAACACCTCCGGAAACTCCACGGGCCAGTGGAAAAAGCGATAGTATTCAGCAAGATTCCTAGCAATTCTTACCAGCTTCCCATCTATTGAACCACTTTGCAAAAAGCGATATAGAACATCCGTAGTTGGAATACTATGATTACGGTTATTTTCGTCCGTAAGTTCAATAAAGAAGCTAGAAGTCCATAGATCACAAGCTGTATTGTCTTTCCACCAATTTGTTCCTTCACTATGTACTTTCTTATAAGCTTCTGCCTTTTTCCTGACATTTTCGGGACCATCATCTGAAAGCCAAACTAGGTCTTGGTAGGAATCCAAAATCTTGCTAATTTCCTGACTGCCATTAAAATCGAAACTCAACTGACCTCTACGCTCACCTCGATTTTGTTGCTTAATAGAACGTGCAATTGCTCTATTGTCACCTGAAACTGGTTCAAAAGCCTCATCAGGTATGCCTTCCTGTAAGACTTTAAGGTCTAGCACTCCAATTAGTGAATCTCCCAAACGTATACGATGGTCAAGGAATGTAAGTGGTTTACCTTTTGTGTGTCCTTCAATCCAGAGTGCAACCTTGCATAGATCAACTGCAAGTGGATTTTTATCTACTCCATAAATACAATGTGTGATTACATCTCTTATAGCAAGGCGAGTTTGTTCAGGTGAAGGCTCGTCATCACCTGTGCGTATTTTTGCAAGTTCTTTCCCAAGAGTTCTTGCTGCTGCAAGAAGAAAGTGCCCACTTCCGCAGGCAGGGTCGCAAACCTTTAGTTTCAGGATAGCTTGTTCCTTCTCCTCAGGGCTTTTTGCTGATTTTAACTTTTCTTCTAACACTGGTATAAGAGCACTCTTTATCAACTCATTTACAAGTTCGGGTGGAGTGTAGTAAGAACCTGTGGACTTACGCTCAGTACCGTAGGAAAGTTCAAAAGAAGGCCTTCCATCAAGATCTCTAAATACAGGCTGAAAATCAAGAAGGCTTTCATAAACACTTCCAAGCTCTTCTACATCAAGAGCAGAGTAGTTAATTCGACGCCAGGGTGAACGGTTGTCTTCTCGATACATAGAAAGATGCCAGAGTGCCTTTAGAAAATCAGAATTGGTAAGGAAAAGTTCTTCTAAATCCTCAGTTTGTGATGGATCAAAAAGATCACCATTAAGAAGTGGAATCTCAAGAACATTTCCTATATTTTCATCCTGAAAGAGCCGAAAAGTCGTCTTTACTCCAAGCCAGAGGTCTTCATAATCTGTATAAGCAGAACGTTCTTCTACAAGACGGCGAAGTCGGCTAATGCTATAGTAGTCCCTATAAACCTGATTTTCTGTAATAAGGTTTCTCTCTTCTGCAACCATAAGAAAAAGAAATCTGTAAATAAGACGTAGAAGCTGTCTATAGAACTTAAGAGCAGAAACTTCCCCTTTTTGAACCTTTATACGGAGATCTTCATTTCTGGGGTGACTTAAAAAACCGTTTGCAAAGATTTTTAGTGCCTCTTCCACACCATCACGTAGTCGATCTCTAACCCTTCCACCCTGCTCCAGCGTTAAACGATAATACTGCTCTAAAAGACAATCGGAAGCATCTTCAATACTACGGGGAAGCCTAGAACGATGAATCAGACGATATAGAAGTGAAAAATCAGAAAATTTCTCTCCCTCCATCATTTGCTTGAGGTCGAATTCAATATAAGCCTGACGCCTTATAAGTTGAGAGTCTCTAAGCAGCCTCAATGTGAAACCGTTTGTAACAATACCCCAGAGGTGTTCAGTGCGGTTAAGGTATTCCTGTAGAAGCGAGTGAGGGGCAAGCCTTGGTCTTCCAGATTCAGGACGCTTATCTAAAGACTGCCTGCAACCAACAATGTGAATAGGAGGTGCATTCCCATTAGAACCTGCTCTATGAGAAATAGCATATGTTTGGCCTTCTACAATCTCAGCACGCGGTGTATAAACAAGCTCATATCCGAGAAGTCCAAAAAAAGGAATCATCCACTGGTCCCTTGTAACACTTGTAGCAGGGTCATCAGAAGAAATCCGTTCCAAACGATGCAAAAAAGCCTCCCAATAAGCACGTGCATCAGACCATACTGATGCAATTTCATCTACTAGGTGGTATTTGCTGTCAAGGCCGAAGTCAGCTGGCTTTTGCCCAGGTGCTTTTCCTTCAGCAATCTGGTCAATTAAATCCAAACCAATAAGTCCGCCTTCAATGATTAAGCAGGGAAACTTTGCTGCCATTACCTAACCCCTCCTGGCTTGGGTATTAGAACAAGCATTCCTAAAAGGTCAGGAGGTAGATATGGTTTAACCTTTATTTTACGAGAAAGATGAGCAGAAGAGCGAACACGTCGGTGTGCATCTTCCAGTTTTTTGGCATGTTTTTCAATAATAGAATTTAATCCGGGCTGAAGGTTATTCCACCAACTAAGTACTTCTTCTAGTATTTCTCTTCGTTCTTCCTGTGATATATTTGCCTCAGGACTGGCTTTTTGAAGTAAATCAAGTGACTTATTTTCATCTAACCATTCAATTCTATCCGGAGGAAAACCGCAAAATCCAGAAACTAAAACCTCCTCTGCAAGCATGGATCTTTTATTCTGTTCTTCGACCATAAAACGCAGTTTTAAAAGCAGTAAAACAGTCCGGCGAGAAACAATCCCTGTGCGGATAACACCACAGCGAGAAGCCTTAGCTTTACTACCCTTCGTAAGCGCTTCTTCCAGCAGATATTGAGCTAGTTGAGAAACAAATGGGTGATTGCGTCCCAGGTAGGTTACATTTTCGGGGGTTGGAGTGGTAAATGTAACTTTCCAGTTATTCCCATCAGGTAAGTTGTTACGAATTATGTCGGGCAATCTATCTAATGAGCTTAACTCAAAGATGCCATCTTTTAACTCTTTTACAGCTATTCCAAAACGCTGACATGCATTTAGAACAAAGTTTTTAACAGCTGTTGGGTCTCCAAGCACAGAGTCAGTTTCTTCTAACTCCCTGGCCACCTCATCAGGTTTAATTCCTCTTTGGGCAAAACGTGTTCGGCTTTCTTTTTCACGGTTTTCAGATTCATCCCATCTTGAATGTAGATTCTTTACCACAGGATCGTCAAATAGAGACAGTTGTCTCGGTTCACCTCCACGGAAGAAAAGAGAGCGAAGTACAGCTTCCATTACAGTTTCACTATCTGCAGGAACAGGTACCATAATACCCAGTGTGCGATGAATTTGTTTAGCTTTGCGTAAAAGCACATCTAGAACTGCACCATCTACAGGATTGTCCTGCCCATAAAGTAGAATTGCTTTTACTTTCCTAGCACGCTGGCCAAATCTATCCACCCTTCCCTCACGCTGTTCAAGACGATTAGGATTCCAGGGAAGGTCATAGTGAACAACCGCAGTAAAATGCTCTTGAAGGTTGATACCTTCACTCAGACAATCGGTAGCAACAAGAACCCGTTTTGGGTAATTGCTTAATTCTTCTATCCGAATACGCCTTTCATCCTCAGAAAGGGCACCTGTTATAGAAACAACTCTAAGGTCATTAAACTCATTTTCTAAACGCCGACTCAGCTCCTCTGCCACATAATCGCTGGTTGCAATGTATCTACACCAGACAATTGGATGATAACCCTCTTGTAAAAGCTCACGTATAATTTTTGTACACTCGATTAATTTGGAATCAGAGTCGTTTTCTAAAATCTTTTGTGCAAGTTTTAAAAATTCACGTAAATGTTTTTTATCCGGTTCCTCTAATTCACTTTCACCTTCTTGAACCACATGAGTAGGTTGAACATCCACAACTTCTTTATCAGTAGGATCATATATGTAGGACGAATACAATTCATCATAGGGTTCTTCCTCTACAGAAAAAGCCTTTTCTCTTTTTCCAAGAGCAGCAAGAGCTGCCTTAGGGCTTGACATTACACATCTAAGGAGAGCAAGAGCTGTCCAGTAACGGATTCTTCTTTTCCATCCTGTAAACGATTCTCCTGCACGTACAAGTTCACGACTAAACTCGTAGACGCGTTTAAAAAGCTCACGGTATAAAGGAGAAAGAATAAAAGTTCTTTCCTCAGATTCACGCTTTGGAAACGGTGTTTCTTCTCCAAGCCATTTAGCTACATCTACCCGACGTCTCTGTACAAAATAGCGTGCTAAATCTTTCCTTTCTTCTTCTGTTAAATTGGATAGATTAAGATTGATGAAATAGGGTTGTAAAAGCCCAAGTAGGGAAAGAAATGACTCTTCAACACCGCTATGAGGAGTTGCTGTAAGTAAAATAAGATGCCTGCTTTGATCTTTAGCAACCATCTGTAGCAGTTCATGACGCTGTTGTTGAGCTCGCCCCTGGTTTGAGGGTTGGGAAGCTCCGTGTGCTTCATCCACTATTACAAATTCAGGGCAGTGAAGTAGAAAATTATCACGATGGCGTTCTGACTTTGCATAATCAATGCTAACCACAATGTGCTGATAATAACCAAATATACTCTGATCGGAAGAAAGCCCTCGCTCAAGCTGGCTTACAGTACCTGAACGTATAACAACAGCTTCAATATGAAACTTTTCCCAGAGTTCACTCTGCCACTGGTCACATAGATATGGTGGACATAGCACACAAATTCGCTTTATCTCACCACGGTCAAGTAGTTCTCTTGCAATAAGAAGAGCCTCTATTGTTTTACCCACTCCTACATCATCAGCAATAAGAAGACGTACCGGTTGAAGCTTTAATGCCATTAGAAAGGGAACAAATTGATAAGGACGCGGTCTTACAGAAATTCTACCTAAGGAACGAAAAGGTCCTGCACCATCACGTAGGGAAAGACGTGCTGCGTTCCAGAGAAGCTCTGCACCAACCGAATCACCTGCATCCTCCGGTTTTGGAAGAGGAAAAGTTGCAGGTTCAATTGGATCAAATCCAAGATTAGCCAATCTTTTATAAATTCCACAGACTTCGCTTTCCCCTCCTGTAAGTGGACGAAGCAGGATAATTTCATCCGCAGGGGACGGCAATACTATCCACTCTCGATTCCGGCAACGAACGATAGAACCTACACTTATTTCACTCATCTCCAGTTCCTCCCCTCACCGAAAATATCTTTATATTGGTGTACTTGCTCATCAAGGTCACGGTCATAGCGAATAACAACCACACGGTAACCAAGTTCTTTTAGTTCTTGACGTATAACACGGTCTTTTTCCTTTTGCTCAGGTTCATCATGAACCGAACCATCACAAAAAACACAGACATTGGGTTCATAAAAGAAATCCGGAATACAGGCATAATCTTTAAGGGGTTTTTGTGCATCATCTGGCAACCTGCGCTTTGTTTTATAAAGATAGTCAATAAAACGGCGTTCTAATTCGGATCGGGAATCCGTAAGGGCTCTAAGATATCTATAGTGCTCATCGTATGTTTTCCCTGACTTTTTGAGGTAAGTAGCACTGTATCCAAGTTGCCTAAGGAACTGAGCCACAAGATGACGGTCTATACGCTGGTGGTCTCTTTGATTGGTGTATGAGAGCAAACACTCATAGCAAGCACGCGGGCAGATGTCCAAACCCAAATCCTCTAAAGGATCCGGTCTAAAATGAGAACGCTCCAACGCTAAATGGGCAATCTGAGAAATTACATCAGGCTCTTCAACTATACGACGCAATACACCTACTCCACCTTCTGCTGCCTCCCAGAAGAGAATAGCCCTGTGACTTCCCTCCCCTATTCTTTCTGCAATTAATTCCGATTCTTCAACTTGAAATGCAATCTCTATACCACGCTGTAAAGCATATTGAAGGGTTGTTATAAAATCCTCGTTTCTTGTTATCTCAGGATCAATAAAATAAACAAGTAATATATTTTGCGTATCGGATACAAATAACTTCAGATGAGCTAGATTTTGCGATGATGTATTTACAGGGAATTCATCATCCTCTAAGGGATCTACCACACGGTCTGACCATTCACCGCTTGCAAGGTTAATACTAAATCCTCCACCACGATTACGCCATCCGTGATTTATTCGATATAAAGTTGCAGTTGGAGCATAAACTAAACGAAGTATAGGGGTGCCACTATCATCATTAACAGTTGCCTCAATTACTCTTTTTTGTCCCCCCGGCAAAGGAGAAAATGAAAAATGTGTACTTAACTCATACCCTCTACGCAATCTATCCTCTTCATCACATGTTATCCTCTGGCGTCTATAGGTCTTTACATTTGGCATTTCTAACAATGCAATAAATTCACTATTTGATGCATCAAGGCGGGAGTTACAATTCTCACAAAGATCAACACCAGGGTCCTTAAGAAAATAACCACAAATTCTACATAGCTTTGCTTCTCTTTTTCTTTCTTCTAATCCACCCGGTGGTGTTATTAAATATCTAGATTCATACTTTGCCCCTTCATGGTAGATAATATTGCGGGGACCAAATTCCCTTAATGCCAGAAAACGAGGGCGGGAAATAAATTCACCATCTTCTCCCCTTGGAATATAAGCACGAACTGGAAGCCTTGGGAAATTATATCCGGGCAAAAATCCCTCGCTTGCCAGATACCTATAGGGATAGAATTCAGACTCCTCTCTAGCAGTATCAATATTTGAAAGAAGCCTTTTTTGCCTTTCCGCCTCCCTTCTCTGTCGCTCTGCATTTGCCCGCTGTTCCTTATTTCTTGATGGATAACGAAGGATTTCGTTTGCTTCTTCCCACTTCTTATGGGCTATTCTCCAGAGTTCTCTCCACCTGTCAAAAGCCCGGTCAAATGCAGCCGGAGCACGACGTATGGTTTCTTCTAGCCATTCCCTTGAAAACCAATTACTTAAAGATAAGTCTCTTTTTAGGACATTTTCCGCCTCATGTATGCACTCTTGGATTCTAGCTTCAGAAAGCTTAAGTTGATGCTTTATATTTTCATTAAGCGGACACCCGTCTAGATTAATATCTAAAATATCTGAAATCGAGTTTCCTAAACGCAAACCAACCTTTGCTAGCCATATTGAGTGGACATGTGCGCGGATCAAATCCTCATTATCCAACTCTATTTTGGGTGCACGAACGCTGCCCGCTACCATTTGTTCCCTTCTGTGGAAAAAGTACTGATCATGAGGATTCATGGCTACACAGTAGGATATAATCAGTGCTGGATCACCTCTTCTACCAGCGCGACCGCTTCTTTGAGCATAATTAGCCGGAGTTGGAGGAACATTCCTCATATGAACTATTTGAAGATCCGCAATATCAATACCCAACTCCATTGTTGGAGAACAAAACAGACAAGAAAGTGTTCCATTTCGGAATCTTTCTTCACGCTCACTTCGTTCCTCATACCTTATTTGCGCTGTATGTTCACGCCCTTCAACTCCCTTTAAATCAAGGGCATATTTTTTGTAAAAATCCCTGAAAAATTCATTAGCTTTAATTTGAACCTCACTATAGAAAGAAGATCTGGCACGTCTAGAGTATATTGGGTCCGGAGGAGGTGGATTTCCATCACCCTTTTTCCATATAATCTTTGAGGCTTCTAACTGAACAGCTTCCACTCCTCTTTCCGTTTGTCTAAATAAAAATCCCTGCCTGCATAGTAAATCTATAAGCTTGGGTAATAGGTCATTATACTCAGGAACTGAAAGATTTAGCTCCCGACGTAAGTAACGTCCTATAAGGCTTCTATCTGAAAGGCTAAGCCCATTAGTTACTCTAGATGAACCTGGAAGTAAAAAGCGCGAAGCCGTATAGAGTTTTTCCTTATCATCAAACCTCCACTTTTCATTTATATGTTGGTTTACACGTCTTCTAAGTTGCTGTTGCCATACCTCAGTAAGACACTCACTATTTATAGCAAGTTTTTTTCGAAAGTGATTAAGTATTGCACTTATTATTTCCTTTCGTTTCTCAGGCGATAGAGATCTAAACCATCCTATATTCTCCCACTTTGTTTCATCGCTACATAGCTCATCTAGACCCGAGTATTCTATTCGTAAAAGTCCACATTGCTCTAAATTTGGTTGAACAATTCTCCACCCACGCTGTAGATCTTCATAGATTCTGTATTCTAGTAGGTTGCAAAAAGTTTCCCGAACACTTTTGGCATGCGAGCTTCCCGGGTCTAAATCCCTATTACTTGCAATATCCGCTATATTTAGACCAATTGATTCCCATACTCTATCTGCAATATTTGAGTAATTTAACTCTCCATATTTTTCTAGAGCAGACCAGATTGCTGACCTTAGAAGAGAAACTTGTATAAAATCATTAAAATGACCTGCTTGAAAAGATGCATCCTGACGGTTATCCGTAAAACTCAAAATCTTTCTGGCATTTTCTCTAATTTCTCCTTCTTTCGCATGAAGAAGGGCAGAGGTCAAAAGGATTGTAGTAGTGGTATTACGTCCCTCAGTAGATAGGCGGGCCAGTTTACGATAATCATCTTTGTCCCGACCTGTGTAAAATTCCCCACAGTTAAGACAAAGCATAAATGGACGCTTTTGAAACCACACTTCAAAGGCCCCTTCTATTTTTTCTTCACTAAATTTACCACTTGGGGTAACCCATATTTTTTGAGGAACACTTTCACGGTAGGTTTGCTTTAATCTGCCATTTGCATCATACCATTCATCAGGTATATATTCTGTACTCCAATTCAATCCCTCATCCTCTCCCTGATTTAAAATCAGAAATCCAAGAATAACTTCGGTATCTATTAAGGATTCGCTTTCTAATTCCCAAGGTAAAATCTCTTTATTTCTTTCATCTTTTAGCACAGCGTAATAATCCTGACCACAAATACGGCAAAATACCAATGGGTAAAGAATCTTGTTTCCTTCGCCCGGAGCATAATACTGTCCCTGAAGCGTTAGAAATCTCTTATTTGACGACTCTAATGTAGCATAAACCGACCGTCCTTGAGCAATAAAGTGATGGAGTTTAAAAGCAAATACAGGATTACCATCTGGCAACTTTAGATGGCTTCCCTGTAAAAACATCTGCTTAAGGCATTCTTCACATACCTTTTTATCTATACCGGTTTGTTTAGATAACTTATCCGCACCTTCTTCTATACTTTTTGGAACCTGACGTCGAAAGTTTCCATCTACTTCTTTTTTTATACCAAAAGTAGATTCTATCCATGCTGTTAAAGGACTCTTTAACATCTCATCCGTAGTTAAAGGTATGGAACTATTAAGTGCAGAGCGAAGTTCCTCAACCGAAGGAATATCCAGATTTGTGATTGGGCTTATCTTTTCCTCAATGATATTTGATGGGCTTATATCAATGCCGAAAAGTTTTCCCGCAAATTCAGCTACTACCTTACGGCGTTCATGTGCTTCCATTCCCTCCTTAGCTACCATAGTAGCACTCGTGCCAATACAGAGCAGATCAGGATTGCCGCTCCTTTCTCTTAAACGACGAATAAGCATTGCAACATCAGCTCCCTGGCGACCACGATAAGTATGAAGTTCATCAAATACAAGAAATTCTAATCCAGCGGTGGTTCTATCAACAAATAATCTTTCTTCGGGTCTAAGAAGCATAAGTTCTAGCATTACATAGTTAGTAAGGAGTATATGAGGTGGATCCTTCTGTATAATGCGTCTTTGTTCTTCTCCTTCCTGCCCAGTGTATTTGGCAAACTTAACTGGTAAGGAATTTCCAGTTCTTTTCTGAAATGATTGGCTTATTTCTTCTAATGCATTAAATTGAGAATTAACAAGTGCATTCATTGGATAGACGACAATGGCTCTAACTTTAGTATCTTGAGGATTGTTATTTAAGATCGAATTAAATATAGGGATAAAATAACAGAGACTTTTTCCAGAGCCTGTACCACTTGTAACGACAAAGGGTTCACCTTTTAAAGCAATTTCTATAGCCTCTTGCTGATGACGATAAAGACGGACTGATTGGTTTTGCTTGGAATCAAAGAAAATTTTTTCACATAAAGGATGTAAACTACCCCTTAAACATAAGTCTCTAACTGTATCAGCCAATTCATACGAAGGGTTTAGTTGTAGCAATGGGTCAGGCCACAACCTATTTTTTTCTTTAAGCTGTTCCTCTACGAACTTACGTATTCTGGTATCTGAAATGTTAATAAAGCTATATACATAATTTGAATAGTCTTGAATTATGCTTTCACTTAATTTAAATATACTCATTATACTACCCCTCAATCATGGTACTAACTTCTTAGCCACGATACCACTATCATTCATTTTCTATGGATATATGGATAAATGATATAATAAAGCAAAAAAAGATTGAAGAGAAAAAGCACCATTATGTATGGGTAAATATACACAAATCACATTAAGAAACTTATTAAAGACTTACCCTGGGAAAAACAATAGATGATTTGATACGTCTTCAACAATACATTATTAATTAAAACTGTATATCAAAAAGAATACTTAGAGCTCTTAAAGAAACATTCATTAGATAAATATAATGAAGAACTTAAAAGAAAGAATTAAAGGAAGAGGAATATAAAAAACCTGAGAGAAGTTAAAGTAATAATGGGTCAAGGTTGATGGGAGAGTATAAAGTGTAGATACCGTCTTAAGAGCTATTTAAATGTCCAGCTTACTTTATTTCCTACTTCCTTGTTTTTCAGCAATCTAAGCTATCCTTGTTATTCTGCCAAAACCTACAAAATATATAATCACAACAGCTTTAAGATCTTCAAATGCCTTCCTGTGATTCCTTTCCCACTCTCTTGGATTCCACTGACTAGTTACCAGTATAACTACCTTTGTTTCAGGACAGTGAATCCCTGCATGATAAGCTACTTCCCGAAGTCGCTTGCTGAAAGAGTCACCATTGAAGCAGAATGCAACTAAAACATCCCTACATGAACCTACTATATCTGAAGGGATTACGTTTATACTGTCCCCAAGCAATGGTTGTTTCTGACGATAGGGTAGCCTTGCTTTTCCCTCAGTACCCTCAACAATAGCTTGTTCGATAAGCTCTATAATAGCTGAGGCAACATTGTTCGAGACCCCGGCATCACGCAACACATTGCTTAGATCTTTTCTAATCTCCTCATCGAAAGGGGTACGATAAGGCTTAAACATAGTAAACTCTCCTACACTCTTAGCAGGAATCTCTTCTTGGATTAGCCGAGTAAGCATAAAATACCAAATAGCATCTCGGTAAACAACATCATGATTTCCCACGAGCAATAGGCGTATTGTCTCAGAATCTGTAGTTTAATAGATCAGGCGTATTCCCCTAGTAACCCTACATGAACGGACGTTTTCACTTGCACCTTGAATTTTTTTTAATGTGCAACCCAGGAAGATGGGGAGTAACTGCAAGCTTCTTAACAGTTCGATCAACACGTTCCTGCAAGAGTGGGAGTAGCTTCTCATAAGCCTTTCTAAAACTGTCTGATGCCTCGATTGTTAAAACTTTTTTCTCTATCAAATTCATCTTTTCCCTCCTTGCGGTCGGAGACCCCTCCCTTACGGAAGGGGAGGAGACCGCTCTTGAAAGCTTGCAGATATTTGGGTAATATACGGATATTAAGCTGCAACGAACTCTTAAGCTTGTTCTTAGACCCACTCAAGAACAAAAGCAGATACTCCTTGAAACCCTTGAACAATTCAAGTTCGCCTACAACTACACTTGCAAAATAGGATGGGAAGCCCAAATCTGGAACGGTGTTCAGCTCCACAACCCTACCTACTACACTATAAGAGATAAAACGTCCCTCCCTTCCCAACTCGTTATATCCGCAAGAGTTGTGGCTACAGAAAGTCTCAAGTCCGCTATAAAGGGAAAGAGAAAAGGACTCAAGAGCAGGTGTCCTCAGAGTAACAACCCTGCTATCCGTTACGATAAACGCTCCTATACTGTTTGGCTGGATAGAGAGGAAGTTTCCCTTGCTACCATACAGGGAAGACAGAGGTTCAAGATAAAGGTTCCTGACTACTTCAAGCAATACCTTGACTGGAAGGTTACCTCTGCAAACCTCAAATACGACAAAAAGCTTAGAAAGTTCTTCCTGAACATAACTGTAGAAAAGGATGTTCCTGATGTGGAAGCCACGGACTTCCTCATAGGAGTTGACCTTGGGCTTCGCAAGCTTACTGTAGTTTCTACTCCTGATGGAAAGATAAACAAGTTCTTTGATGGAGGACACATAAGGGCTGTATCTGAGAGGTATCAAGCTCTTAGAAAACGTTTGCAGCCCAAAGGCACTCCCTCTGCCAAAAGACACCTTAAAAAGCTTTCTCAGAGGGAGAAACGGTTTAGGACTGCAATCAACCATAAAGTGGCAAAGGAGATAGTTGAGCTTGTTCCTGCTGGTGGGGTTATAGTTCTTGAGAAGCTTAAGGGAATAAGGAAGAGGATAAAAACCAGTAAACAAAACAGACGATGGATACACAGCTGGAACTTTGCCCAGCTCCAGAGGTTGATAGAGTATAAAGCACAGACAAAGAGGATAAAAGTGGTCTATGTAGATGCACGCTACACCTCTCAGAAGTGTAGCAGGTGCGGGCACATATCCAGAAAGAATAGGAGAGACCAGGCACATTTTGTATGTGAGAGGTGTGGCTTCCGGCTTAATGCAGACCTTAATGCCAGCAGGAACATAGTTAAGGGCTATCTGGCTTCCCTTGAAGGGAAGTCGGGGCACGAAGCGGTATATCCCTCCGTGTGGGGCGCCGTCAACCGTCCCGATGTAGGGAGCGTTGGCTGTGCTATGCATGGCTAACCTCACCTACAAGCTCCTTCCGTTAGGGAGAAGTAGTTGACTAACCAAGAACCAATAAACACCCTCAGATGGAATATATGCAAATGCAAATTCAGCAGAACCCTTTTCAGGACAAACATAATCACTTGCTATCTTGTCCAAATGACTCCTTACATCTTTGAGAAACTGTTTTTTGTAAACCTCTTTTTCCCCAGGATCATTGCTTTCTATCATCTTCCTATAATTATCCAAGGGAAATTTTGAGTCTATACAAATAATACCCACAGTTGATTTAACAAAAGCATCGGGGATTTTTCCATCAAGGACTTTCTCTTTAATACCCAACATATCTGGAGGAAGCTGATCTGAAAGAATAGTTTCTAAAGCTATTTCACCAAATGCACCTCTTTCTGCTGGTACACGAAGCATTTCTTCGATTGATTTATGACTTTCCTTTATTTCCCTGGCGTGTACAGCCAATTCTCCAACCTTCTCATCTATCCCTGATTCCCGCCAAACCTTGAATAAAACAGATTCAACCTCTTTTAAATCGATTTTTCCTCTCTTGATTAAAAGAAGGATTATAACAAATAATAGAACAATTATTATTCCCAATAAGATCTCTATCATCATTTTTTCTCTTCAAATAACCTTACACGCTCACCTTCTCCTAAACTATCATTCCACTTAAGCAATTCCATCTTAATTTTCCCAATCTCTTCTCTCAGATGCACATAGACAAACTCGTTTTCCTCTTTAAGAAGTCTCTCCTCATAGCTTGAAGCAAAAACTTTTGTCCAAGTTCCGGAGTTTACATACTCATTTCTTCTGTTTCCATCTCTTGAAATTACATAAAGATCAGCCTCATGGGTGTGCCCAAATATAACAAACTGGACTTTTAATATTTCTTGGATTCTTCTTGCAATACTACGCCAGTAGTCCTTGGGAAGAGAATATGTAATAAATGCCCAAAGAAGCTTATATTTTGAAAGATTATGAATAGCTGAAGGTACCCACATATCTTTTATACAAAGAATCTTGTTAAAATCTAAGGAATATCTATCTGTAATATCCTTTAAAATTTGCTCCTGTCTTGATTTAAGCTCCTTTGCCCATTCTTTTTCTATAGGACTAGCTTTATTTAATGTTTCTTTAAAAAAGCTAATATATATCCCCAGCTGTTTAAGATAGGAGGGCTTATACGATCTGCATAGAAACCATTTCATAAACCTGCTTACAGGCTTCATGTTGTCAGCAAATGGATAATCGAGTTCCAATCTATTAAATAGATACCTTACAAAGAAAGACCCTGCCGGAAGGTCAATGGCACTATCACGTCTATAAGGACAGAGAAAATAATCAAAGGAGTTTAAAGCATCGTACTGAGAGCCATGCTCTATGTAAGCGGAATATTTTTCATCATAGTAAAACCAAGGCAAGAATTTTATCCTTTCTTTAATAACTTGCTGAGATACCATCTCTTTTCGTAAATACTTTACAAGCTCTTCCCGAAAGGCATCCTGAACTTCAGGCATTACAAACTCTATATCGTGATTGCCAGGAAGGATATAAACCTCATTTTCTTGCTCATCAGCTAAGAACCCTGAAAGTGATTCAAAAAATATCCAGTGCCCATTCATTATTTTTCTTAGCTTCCACACCGTCTTAACAGAAGTTGTTCCTAAACCGAACTTACGTTCTCTCTCTTTAATCTCTTCACCTTCTATCCTATCTGGAACGCTTGTAACCTGAAGAAAATCGACAAAATCACCATTTATAATCAATCTGTATTTTTTATTCTGTTTTCTTAGATATTCCAAGAATCGTTTAAAGCTTAAGTCAAAGAAAAAATCCTCGTTGCGAGAAATCATACGTGTTTCTTCACTCCATCCCTCGCTTAAATGAAGATCACTTATAATGATTAAGTCATATCCTGTCTCCTGCACTTATATTCACCTAATAAAATTGTTAGCCGATTATATTAGGAGGTTCTTGTAACCCTTCTGAACCCATAGACCTCTTTATCAGTATCTTTTGCCAAAGAGCCATAAGATATCCTTTCAATCATTCTAAGGATTGGATCCTATAACGGATCCAGGTGTTCCTCTGGCTCCACCTTATCTATTAACCTTTTTTCAAATGATATAACAAAATAACGAGATATTAAAGACTGGTTTTTAACTAAGTAAGGTAAGAAAAATGGCTAACTACCCCTAGCTTAAGTAAGGAGTCTTAAAAAGCTTAGGGAAACAAACTGAAGTTGTAAGCCAAGCTTCACCAAATTACTTCAATAACACCACATTTTGTTATTTTCTCATCTTTTGTAAGAACCTTTGCTCCATAAAGTTTTGCAGTTGCCACTATGATTCCATCGTGTAGCTCAAAATCTTGAAGAAGTCTTATAAGTTCTTCAAAGACAGGCAAATCAAAAGGAACTATGACAAATCCTCCCCCTTCGTTTATCTTTTTTAATACCTCCTTCATCCCCGGTAGAATTTTCTTCTTTTGAGAAATATGAAGCAGTTCAGCAAGAACTAGAGTATGAGTATCTACTACAAATGTCCCTTTTTCAGTCACCAAATTCGTAAGCCCCTTTAAAGAGAGAGCGTTTTGCTTCTTCTATATCCTCTTCTGTAACATTAATACCTTTCCAAAGACCTTCTATTTTGGTTGTTCTTTTCTCTTCGGATTTTTTAAGGTGTTCCCTCAACCTTTCTATTTCATTTTCTAAAAGTTTGAGTCTCGTTATAACATAACTTGTCTTCGCTGCCATTGCTTCCTCGCTTTCTATTATCGAATAGCTACATACATAAATATAACAAACTGAAAATGGGCATCAAAGACTAATTTTTAAATGACTTTAGATTCCAGATGTTACTACAAGAATTTGAAACCGATTTGAACGAAAACAATAAGGAACCCTACAGTACTCCCTACTCTTCCCAAAAATCCCCCGCAAGCTCTTTGAAGGAAATCCTCTTTCTCTCTCTAGAGTTTCCCTTATCTTTGTCTGACACCTGGGAATCAGCAACCCCTTCTTCTCTCTTCCATCTCTCAATCCTTTCCCTTCCCTCAGGTGTCCTTGCAAAGTAAACTATGGCTTCGTCAATAAATAGCCCCCTACAATTACGCTTTAAATCCTTTAATATTTCCTCTGATTGCCTGCTAATTTGCACCTGTATTTTCATCACTTCCTCCTTTCTCTTTCATTGCCTTATAAAACCCACGTGCATTTGCAAACTCAGGCTCTTCTATGACTTCTATTAAATTTTTTAGCTTCCGAGGAACAAAATCCCTCACGTAGTATGCCCCTCCACCACCTACGATTACCCTATCAAGGTCTCTAAACTTTTCCCCATACCTTGCTTCAAGAACCGAGAATAATCTTTCAGAATAATCCGAACTAAGTTTCCTAATTATCCTCTCTAAATTCCTCTCTTTCCCATAAACCACAATAGATTTCCTCTCTAGAAGCACTTTTGCATTATGGGGAATAAGCCCTACCCTTACCTTCTGCTGAATTATATCTGCAAGATGATTGACTATCTTGATTGTCCCCTCACCTTCCAGCATCCAGCTTCCCTCACGGGATACCTTCCCACCCTTAATAAAAACCACATCCACTGTATTAAATCCAATATCCAAAACCATATAATTCCCATAAACTTTGTCAGGATTCTTATCTGCCCAATCAAACCATACCCCTACCGCTTGTGGAAATACCACAGATTCAGGAATTTCAACCCTTTCCCCGTTAACTTCAAACGAGAGAATCTTCCTTACAAGGCTATCCTTCTTTGAGTAGTACCCCACTGCAAGTCCCAGGGCAACTCTATCAGGTTTGTATCCTGTAAGCTCAAATGCCTTATATAGAAAGAGAGGGGCAAACTCAAAAAGATACTCAGGGTCACGAGAGGAAAACATCTCAGGGTGAGATAAAGCGGAACTACCTACAATGTATCTTCTTCCAGAGAAGCTATAGGACTTCTCTTCTTCGTTCCACCCTCTTAGCACACCGTTACCTGAGTAAGCAACCACTGTAGGAAATTTAAATTTTATTCCATCTCCCATAACTTTTACATCGCCAAAACCAATTTCTACAGCAAGAATTCTGCTCATTTTGACCCCCTTTGATTTAATTTGCTAATGTTTTCAGTAAGTTACATCAATACAATCTATCAAAACCTTTCATTTAGAATCCAATTGGATTCCAAGAGTGTTTCAAATGAAACCCAAAAGGGTTTTGATAAGGATTCAAAAGAATTGCAATTGAAACCCAATTAGATTCTAATTGGATTCTTCTATGCGTCCTATCTTTTCCTGATTTCCGTTCTTGGGCATATCCCACTTTGGTCGCATTCTGTCCACATATACAAATACTTTGTATTTGTATAGTAGGGTTAATTCTGTCACTTTTTTTCCTCCGCATATCTAGCCCTTTCCCTGAATTTTTTCTTTATTCGTCTCACCATCTTTCTAATGTTTGGTGTAATTGGAACGCCAAATGTATCAGAGAGGGCTTTATAGATTTCTTTTGCTTTGGCTTTTGGGTTTTTACTGAGTATTCCTTCGACATAGGGTTCTAGTTGTCCCTTTCTTTTATCTTTCTTTAGAATTTGCTGGCATATCCTGGTACGTTTATGAGCAGGAAGTGAGGAAAGTAAAAGCTTTGCTTTAGCAGTTTTGTTATCTTCGGTGTGGGATTGAATGAGCAGTCTTATATATTCAGAGATAGTTATATTTCGTCTTTCTGCTTCCCTGCTTACATATTCAAATTCTTCTTCCCTTAATCGAATATGCAGTTCCTTCATGCCTTCTCCCCTACACAAAGCTCAATATTTTTAACCCCTTTAATTGGAAATCTCTTTTTCATCTCAAGCTCATTTGGCATAACACCAAAAGCAGAAGTAACTACAGGCGTCCAATACCCCTGCTTTACCTGTCCTTGCAATTCATAGTTCCAATATGCCCCATAGTAGCCTTCCTTTACCCCTTCCCCTAACCATCCTCTACTACGAAGAGCATCTGCAATAAGAATCTTTGCCTTTTCTTTCAGGGAATCATCCATGAAGGTAATGTCTGTAACTTTCTTCTCTTTCATTACTTCCCTTGTTTTCTCAAGAAGTAGCTCAGGGTCAATGTAGCATATCCCATTTGGTGAGCTTATTGCCTTCCACCTTCCAAACCCGGTTGGCTGATTTATATGGGGAAGGATGCGTTTTAGGATCTCTGGAAGGGTTTCACTTAGCCATAGGGGAATTCGGGTTTCAGAGGTTGGTATTGTAACTTTTCCGATAAATTTATTGGAAGTCTTAGGCTCTGAGGAAGCGGTCAAAGGAAAACGAATAACCTTTGTTCCTGTATCCTCTAGCTCCACCTCTTCTTCAAAGACTACCCCTTCCCTTCCAAAAAGCATGAGTTCCTCTTCCCTTGCTCTTTTATCTGACTGTTGAAGGTGCTGAGTAAGTTC
>Ga0209276_100178_pt1 | contig 122538 bp, 137 predicted proteins | sample DewCreD2012metaG_3_FD_185473 | JGI IMG/M metagenome (GOLD analysis project Ga0209276, IMG submission 185473) | Hot spring sediment bacterial and archeal communities from British Columbia, Canada, to study Microbial Dark Matter (Phase II) - Dewar... ...
AACACCTTCTCCATTCAGCCGCATAAAAACACCGACCATATTGATATGGTCGGCGCTAAAGCTTTTTTGTTTATTACACTGTCTACTTGACGGGGAGCACATCAATAGGTGAGGGGCTTAAATATTTTATATTAAACTTCTCCATCAAGTAAACCTCAACTTCTGTTTGTATATGTCAATCTAAAAGTTGACCACCCTGGCGGTAAAATTGGCACCTGTAGGGTGCCGGTTTGAGAGAGTGAATGTTGAATAGTTTTAGTGTTTTAGTTTAATCATAATGAGCTATTTGCGTATTTCGGCCACATCCGGACACTGATTCCGGAAACATCCGGACAGCATAACGGCACATCCGGACACCTTGTCGAGTTAATCTGGTACTCTTTAATCTACTAGATTAAGGAGGCCTAACGATGAGGAGGCTCGACATGTTAAAAGCAAGAGAAATATTAAGACCAAACTATGAAGTTGGCCTCTCCTTGAGAGAAATTGGCCAAGCCTGCAACTGTGGCAAAACCTCTGTTTCGGAGGTACTAGGACGAGCTGTGTGTGCTGGAATCACATGGCCTATTGATCTTACGGATAAGCAATTAATGTCCTCGCTGTATCCCCCTTTAGAAAGTAAGACATTGTCTATCGAACCGGATATGACCTATGTCTTCAGTGAAATGAAGAAGAAAAATGTCACCTTGATGCTGCTCTGGGAGGAGTACAAGGTAAAGCACCCCACAGGAATCATGTATACTCAATTCTGTGATCGTTACAGGAGCTTCAAGAAGAATAACAAAATATCTATGCATAAAGAACATAAAGCCGGCGAGGAACTGGAGGTCGACTGGGCCGGGGATACCATGTCCTACGTAGAGACCAGTACGGGAGAAATCATGGTTGCCTATGTCTTTGTTGCTGTTCTGCCAGCAAGTTCATACCCTTTTGCCTATGCATATGGAGATATGAAGACACCTAGTTGGATCGATGCCCATGTGCGTACATTCGAATATATGGGCGGTGTTCCGAAGGTTACCATTCCGGACAACACCAAAACGGCCGTGATCAAATCCGATCGTATAGACCCCGTCTTAAACAAAAGCTACAACGAAATGGCCAGACATTACAGAACAACGATTGTGCCTGCAAGAGCAGGCAAGCCCAAGGATAAAGCTGCCGACGAGAACATGGTTGGCCATCTATCTAGGAGAATCATCGCTGCCCTCAGAAACAGGCAGTTCTTCAGCCTCTATGAGATCAACCAGGCCATAGCGGAAGAACTTGTGAAGGTGATCCATCGCCCCTTTCAGAAGATGAAAGGTAACAGGCTTACAGCCTTTGAACAAATAGATAAACCCTGCTTACAACCCTTACCTGCTAAGAAGTACGAGGTATCAGACTGGAAAGAGGCCAAGGTTCAGTTTAACTACCATATTGAATATGATCACTTCTTCTACAGTGTTCATTATTCCTACGTCAATCTTCCCTGTTCCATACGTGCAACCTCCAAGACAGTAGAGATCTTCATCGGCAGTGAACGAATCGCAGCCTACCCGAGAAATTACAATACATCGAAGAGGTACATCACACTGCCAGAGCATATGCCGGAGGAACACAAAGCAGTAAGTGGGTGGAGCTCAGATCGCTTTCTCTCTTTGGCAGAGAAGACCGGTCCCTACACACGGGAACTCATTAAACACATTCTTGAAAGCCGTGAACATCCCGTGCAAACCTACCGATCCTGCATGGGTATTATGAAGTTTGGTAAAAGCTACTCTGCTGAAATCATGGAACAAGCTAGCCATGAAGCATTGAATAAAGATACCTGCTCTTATAAATATTTCAGTATGCTCCTTAAGCAAGTGTCGGCAAATGTTTCAAAAGTCAGCGAAGAGAAAATCATCTCACATGACAATGTTCGAGGCAGCGGTGCTTATGTAGGGGGTGGTATCCATGCTTAACAACCCTACCTCCCTGAAGCTTAAAGATATGAAACTTAAAGTCATGGCTCAGATGTTGGACGAGCCCGATTCTACGATGAGAGAACTATCCTTCGAGGAGAGGCTAGGCATCATGGTTGAGAAGGAATGGATGTCGAGAAAGAACAGCAAGATCAAGCGACAATTATACAGTGCCTCCCTAGGATTGAATGCCTGCTTGGAGGATATTGATTATGGTGCAGATCGAACGATGGATAAGAAAACCATACAAACCCTTTCTACATGTGCATACATCGAACAGAAATTGAACATTGTCATTACCGGCAAAACTGGTAGCGGCAAGTCCTTCCTGGCTTGTGCCTTCGGCAATAACGCTTGTCGAAAAGGATACACAGTCAAATACTACAGGGTTCCCGAACTCCTACTGGAAATTCAAGATGCTAAAAACGATCATAGATATTCGAAATTCATGAAACAACTCCAGAAGGTTAAGCTACTGATCCTAGATGACCTTGGATTAAAAGCATACTCTCTAGAAGAAAGCAGAGATATTCTAGAAATAGCAGAGTGTCGATACAACAAAGCTTCAACCGTAATTGCCGGCCAGATGATGCACGCTAAATGGTACGACCTATTCCCGGATCCCACCACAGCAGATGCAATTATGGATCGAATTATCCACAATTCTTATGTCCTATCTCTGGATTCAAAGAAATCCATGAGAGAAGTAATGGCCGAAAGAACGATAAAATCTATTGAAACGACTACTGAATTAACGTAAGATCAAATCACTCGACAAAGTGTCCGGATGTTTCCGGTTTGCTGTCCGGATACTTCCGGTATGGGTGTCCGGATCAGCCGGAATACGCATATGCCTTCAAAGGACAGGGCGAAATTGTACACCTTAGCAGAGAGAGTGAAGCTTAAAGAAGATAAGAAATGGATATACCTCTCACCAGGTATTCAGTGTGATGTGAAATTTCATTGTTATACATCCAGTGGGATTATGCGGGATCCTTCATTTGTGGGATTTGAATAATATGGGATGTCTCTGTAATTTGTGTTAAGAAGGAATTTCCCTATAAATAAATTCACAATCTTGAAAATGACTTGAATAAAATCTCGGGATGGTTATACTGAACTCATTACTTTGAGATATATTGAATAATTCTTTTTACCTATAAAATTCGAAAAGGTAAACTTATCAAAGGTTTACTCAGCGTATCATTAGAGCTCATCATGTTATTTTTCATATTTCAAGCAACGGAAAAAAAGGAACGACTCGAAAAAAACGAAGTGGCATATGATGTGCACCCTCTAAAATAGACTATTATTATCTAATTATTGTAGAGTATCTATCTTATTTGACGGAGTGATGACGTGTTTTACTGTTTATTATGTAAAGTTACACACGATAACCAAAAGAAACCACATACTCTTTTCTCTACAGCTTTTGTATTAATTGAAAGCAAGCACACCTTAGTCGGTTATTGCTTACGAGACAAACCAGAATCAAGTTAAGAGCTATTTTTTGATTATAAATACCTATATATAACTTAAAATCCCTTAATATGCCTGTGGACATATTGTGTCTATTGTACTAATATTGGGGTAGAAATAACTATATATGGGGAGTTGATGATGTGTATGTACTTTTGTTTAAAGTGCAACGAGTCTCACAACGAAAACATCACACCGGGTAATATCCTCACCACAGCTTTTGTTTCTAAGAAGGGCTTTAACATTCATGCGGGGTACTGTGAAACTGTAGCTAGCTTCAAAGATCTTAATAACAATTATACGTATACATAAAGGTTGATAGGAACCTAAGCCTAAAACCACTAAATATAAAAGGCCCGCTCGTGGACTATTCCCGATGAGTAGGCCTTTCGTTTTGTACTGCAAGAGGAGGAAGGTAATACGGTTTCTCTAGCCCGACTAAACATAGTGTCTCTTATTGAATATGTTAGCGAAAAAGAGCCATTGAGTTAATGGTACGGTCCTCTCATACAGTCTGAAGCTAGATAGTCACTGACTGTTATTCTCTTGAACTAACGTACCCGTTAGTTTAGTGCTTTTCTAAAAACCTAAAGTTATTTTTGGTATTTTGGTTTTTTAGAAGATATACAAGATTTACAACGTTCAGTGTACCTTATTTCTATTTTGCGCCCATTTATATTTTTATATTGCGAAAACTCGGTCAGAGGTTTCCAATAATAACACGATCTACAATACTTTCCTTGCTCCTCGTTTATAACGATAAAAATTTTTTCATTTCTCATCCTCCAAGGGTTGGCATTTCCCTAATTCAAATTCATCTGCAAGCTCATCTAATATAAGTTCAATGGCGGATAATTGTCCTTTTAAAAAATTCGCATTATCTTCAAATTCTTTTTGCGATAATTGGTTTAATAATGATCTTTTACGAACTGTTAACAGATTTATATAATTTAATATTTTTGACTTACGATATGTTTCAGCCATCAACCTACACCTCTTTTTCTTCGCCTAGGAAGATCTGTCTAATGAGATTTTTTTTGAACTTGGGAGAGATCACATATAGAATGTCATCGGGATAAATCCGTGTATTTCCTTTTGGTGTTACAATTTGATCCCCTCTCATGATGGCAGTGATTAGAATATCCTCTGGCAGATCAATATAGCGTATTTCTTGGTTCACTACTTTTGAATCATGAGTTACTTTTATTTCAATGATTTCTGTATTTGATTTACCCATAGAAACCAGCTCAAGACTGTGTGGAACTACCTTCTTACTCCCGTCAGACAAACCTAGTTTTCTTGCTAATGGAGATATCGTTGCTCCTTGAATTAAGGCAGAAGATAATACCACGAAAAAGACAACATCAAAGAATAACTGGCCATTAGGTAACCCCGCTATTAAAGGATAAGTTGCAAGCACAATCGGAACAGCGCCTCTTAAGCCAGCCCAAGAAATTAATACCTTCTCTTTGCCTGTAAAATGCGTAAACATTGTACTTATAAAAACTCCAATAGGTCTAGCTACGAACATTAATATGAATGCAAGCAAAATTCCCTGCCATTTTATTTCAAGTAATTCAACTGGGAAAACCAAGAGTCCAAGCAAGATAAACATAAGGATCTGCATCATCCAAGCAAAGCCTTCATTAAATCGGAATATGGAGTGTCGGAAAGTAATATCGGAATTGCCAAGAAGTAGTGCCATGACATATACAGCAAGCAAACCACTTCCGCCTACCAAAGCTGTCGCACCGTAAGTAATAATGGCAGAGGCAAGAGCAAGAACAGGATACAGCCCTGACGAATCCAGGTTAATTCTATTAATTCCCCATATGGTTATTTTACCGATGATAAGACCAAATATTAACCCCAACCCCATTTGCATAACAAAGCTTCCAACAAGGGCGAGTATTTCAAAATGATCGACTTGAATGATCTCAATAATAGCAATGGTTAGGAACACAGCCATGGGATCATTGGTTCCAGATTCTGCTTCTAACGTTGAAGTTAGTCTTTTCTTAATGTTCTTACTCCCTAACACTGCAAATACCGCAGCAGCATCTGTTGATCCAACAATAGCTCCGAACAACATACCTTCCAGCCATGTGACATTTAAAATGTATTTGGCACAAGCGCCTATAACAACCGTCGTCAATAGAACCCCCAAAGTTGCTAATGACAATGAAGGCTTAATCACGGGCTTAACGTTCTTCCACTTCGTCTGCATACCACCCTCAAAAAGAATGACAATTAAAGCTAATATCCCGAACAACTGCGTTAAATTAGCATTATCAAAATAAATGTATCGACTTAAAACCATACCTACAATGATATAAAATACAAGAGAAGGCAAACCAAAACGAGCTGAAAATTTCGTTGTAAGGACACCTACGATTAAAAGTATTGCAATAACAAAAATAGTGCTATCTGTTGTAAAAGCCATCGACTTCCCCCCCCCATCTTAATTGTATGCATATGTATACAAAAAATCAAATATTTTTGAACAGTTTAGTGACATTTTATATGCATTAAGTAACTATCAGACCGAGTTGCATAAAAAAAGACAATGACAGCTTTTAAAAACTTAGCTATCGTTGCCTTGATTAAACTATTCTGCCCGTTACTTCAGTGGTAATCGTCAGCCTTCATGATTATTTAAGCTCTCGTTTCCGTTCGTAATATAAGGTTAGCCAGATATTTCTGGTTGACCTTTTTTCATTGGGTCTTATTATTACGGTAGTCGGGGTAGAACGAAGTTTCCGTGGGGTACGATCCCGTCAGCTAAACTGTTCACCCCCTACTTGTATAAACATGTTTCAGGCTGGTTGGGACCAAGCTCCCGTTTAACAAGCGAACCTATGACATTACAAGAAGCCTTAGGGGATACCGACAATTAAGTATTATTAAGGAGGAGAATCGAATGAATCCAGTCATTGGTCTGGATGTAGCCAAAGGAGAAAGTCAAGTTCAGGCATTTTTAGATAAACGAAAGCCTTACCGTAAAAGCTTTAGTATCCTTCATAATGTTGAAGAATTCAATAACATATTTCTAATTTTCTTAAAAGAAATTGAGACCCTCGCAGGTAAAAAGCCTACGGTTGTTTTGGAATCAACGGGACACTACCATACTCCTATTGTTCAATTTTTAGAGGAGCATCAATATGTATATATTATAGTCAATCCACTCATTGCTTATCGAGCTAAAAGTTCGAGCTTACGAAAAGTTAAAACTGATGCCATTGATGCCTTTCATCTATGCGAACTTTATTATAAAGAAGAACTAGAGCCTTATAAAAAAAGGGGTATCCAACGCTTAAACCTTCGTAATCTAACAAGACTACACGAAAGCATTTCAGGTGTGTCAGCACAAACAAAATTACAGCTTCATTCCGTTTTAGATCAAATATTCCCTGAATATGTGGGCGTGTTTGGTGACTTATATTCCAAAGTGTCCTTGAAGATACTATTACAATTCCCTACATCGAAATCTGTATTATGTATCAGCGAATCTACATTGGCGGATGAAATAGCATCGTTATGTAAGAGTCGTTCAGATAAATGGGCAAAGGAACGTGCACAAAAGCTGAAAGATGCTGCATTCCGAAACCCATTTCAGAGCAACTTATTTCAAAGTCATATCTTTAATCTTGAGATACTTGTCACGTTAATTCTTCAATACCAAGAGCATTTATCCAAGTTGGAAGCCGAAATAGATGCTCTTGCCAAAGAAATTGAAGAATATAAGATTCTCCAGTCTATCCCTGGTATAGGAGAAAAAATCGCTGCAACGATTATCTCCGAAATTGGTGAGATAGATCGGTTTAATCACCCAAAAAAGCTAGTCGCATTCGCTGGAGTTGATCCTAGCGTATATTCCTCTGGTAGATTTACAGCTTCAGTTAACCGAATTACCAAAAGAGGATCTAGCAGCCTAAGACACGCATTGTATATGGCTGTAAGATGTGGGATACGCGATGCTCGTAAAAAGAAAACGACAGATGAAATTATCCCACGCAATAAAAGATTAAGAGAATTTTACGATAAGAAACGAAATGAAGGTAAACCCTTTAGGGTAGCGATCACCGCTTGTGTTAACAAGCTTTTACATTGGATTTATGCGGTGTTAAAAAGTAAGACGGATTTCCAAGATTCATCTCAATGACTATATCCAGCTAAATAAACAATAACTTTCCAAATTAAAACTTGGGTAAGTTTATTTGGTGTGTTCACTTTTAGTATAGCATGAGAATTATAAGTTTTTTAGAGAAAAATCTTGACAACTATTAGCTGGTTTCGTTAAATAACTTGTTGCTGCAATTACCTTAATTACCTTATATTAAATCGTTCTTAGCTAAATCGAAGGCTACAGCGATTTTAATCTGAAACGTTTTACTAAGTCCCTTCATCCATATCTCAATTGGATACACATCGACTATCGGAGCAACTGTTTTATCATAACGGTCCAGTTCAATCTTAATAACTGAGTGAGTATCTGCAAGAAAGCTAATGATATCCTCACCTTGTTCGGGTGTCCAAGATAAAACGTGAATCCCTGACCATGCTTCATCTCGTAACACGATCTCTCTTGTGGACTGAGGCGACACAGCGCATCTTCGATCTGGAACCTCTGGTGTTCATTGAGATTCGAAGGGCTTCCAGCTGTGTTCTTAGAAGCAAAGGCTTGCATCCTGATAGGATCAAGTAACTTCTCGCGCTGATAGGCTGCCCTTCGTTCAATGCCCCGTTTTACACCTGGTTGTTTGCCTGTATGCATCCACGTTATAGCAAAGTTTATATCCGATATCGCTTCTTTTAAATGCTTTATATCTGGGTGCTCCATTGGCTTGCCTCGTTCATCTTTCTTGGCTGCCTCAGCTTCCTTCAAAGCTCTTCGGAGATTCCAGTAGGTTTGGCGATATGCTAGCTTCAGGTCACGCATGTGCAGCAAAAAGCCGCTGTCGTCCATCTCGCTTAGTTTGATTTTCGCAGTCGGGAGCGTTGAAGTTTGAGGTTGTGCTCAAGATATCTGGAAAGCCAACACTCAATATTTCCGCGTCCGGTGGATTAACCGCATTAACCTTGACAGGCGCCACGGGAACGCTAGCTCCTGCCTTCTCCACAGCGCTTCGCTCTTACACATTTACTGGAGTTACAGCATCGACCTTCACAGTCACTCCAACAGCTGCATCACATACGATCAAATTGTATGTTGATGGTGTGTTTGTGGAGAACGTCACTTCTGGCTCAGCATCGTCGGCTATTTCGTTGACCACGGGTGTCAGTAAATTGGTGACTCTAGTTGTCAATGAGACAGGTAAAACAGCGATCACGTACAACATAATCGTCGACTAACACAATCGGATTAAAGGAGGGACAGGGGCTGCTTCGGTAGCCCCTATTTATTATGGCTAAAGCGTTTATACCCTATAAATTGGACAGGGTTCGGAACCTCAGATATGGAATGAGGGCAATGTCTCTTTTTGAAGAAACCACCGGCAAAGAAATGACATCCATGGATTTTAATAGAGTGTCCATAAAGGATCTCGCAACGATTATATGGGTCGGTTTATATCATGAGGATAAGGATCTCACGGTAGAACAATAAAACTAGCCGCTAACGCTGGCATAAGACCTTTAGATTTTTGGGATCTGACACCTTTTGAACTGAATTTACTGGTAGATATCTATGTCGAAAAAGAAGAGAAGAAAACAGAGAACATGATTACCTTGGCATGGCTTACAGCTATGTACACCAGAGCGGATAAGTTCCCTAGTCTAGAAGAAGCATTAGGAAAAACAAAGAAAAAAGAGCCGCAAACAGCAGAGCAAATGTTCGCGATGGTAATGAGGATTTGAATTGAAACTCGAATCAATCAAAGCTCCTAGCTATCGAACGCTAGAAAAAGTGAAGGAGATGATCTATCCCCATTACAAAGATGAGAAAGTTCAAGTCTTATATCGTATCCAATCGGCATTTTCTTTATTACTCAAAACTGTTTTAGGTGTTAACGGACTATCACAAATCGCAAATCCTGATAAAGAAAAGATCGCATTGAAATTAGCATCAGAAATCTTAGCAGCAATAGCAACCGCAAAGGAGATGAACAAAGCATGAACGAGACAATAATCCGTCAAATTATTCGAGAAGAACTGCGAGCGATACTATCCGACAAGCCAGTTGAACCAGTTAATAATTCAACAACACCAAATCGAAGATCTTCACAACAACATCACAAGCATCATCCGGGAGATCGGCATACCAGCACATGTTAAGGGTTATGAGTACATTCGTGAAGCAGTCACTATGATTTACAACGATGCCACTATACTAGGTTCGATAACGAAGGTGTTGTATCCGAATATCGCAGACAAATTCCATACATTGCCCAGTCGAGTAGAACGAGCGATACGTCATGCAATTGAGATTAGCTGGAAGCGTGGAAACATCGAAACAATCAATCAACTGTTTCGTTGAGAACTATGTGATCCGGGCACAGAAGAAGGTAAGTCAGGATTTGGCTCAGAGTTTGTTTTTATGGGATGGAGAGTAAGGAAGATTAATTGATTCACGGTATTAAATCCATTAACACACTAGCTTTAAAGATAAGATAAATTCCGAACAGAACTAAAGCTTGAGCTATCGACATTATATACACCTCAAAGTTGATCGTATAAATGAATTCTTTCCTAATTAAATCATTTTCATTCGAAAGGAGATTGAGATATGAATAAAGAAGCTACACGAAGGCAGAAGGATGCACTAGAATTCATTAAGAGTTTTATTACCAATACCTCGTTTGAGAGGGTGAACTCATGAGCAACCAACTAGAACTATTCGAAGAGTTAGATGTCCTCAGTGAAGAAGATCAGGCAAAACTCGAGGCTATGGAATATGTGGCAATGGCTCTCTATAGAAGCTCAGGACATCGTAACAGTATCAAATTGTGTTTAGATAAAGGGAACGTGCTCGGAGCATTTAAAGAGTTTAGCCAGTGTTACACAAATTTTGGGTTTAGTGATGGGAAGTATAGATTCTTTGGTCACTTACGTGCTGGGCAGGTTCAAAAGGTCGGTGGGCCTGAGTACGATGCAACGAGTAAGCAACTGTCCGACTGCTCTTTTTTGGAAAAAGAAAAATATTCGATAGGTTTTTTTGTGATTAATCTTATAATCTGTATATACATAACAATTGGAGGATTAATATGTTTAATACCAACTTGTTCCGGAATTCGAGGATTGGCTAGAAAAGGAGATGAATGGATATGAAGACGCAGATGAATTACCAACATATAGGATAATAAGTTCTGAAATAAAGGCATTTAACCCATATAGGGGATGGTTGCCTGTTAGTTTTGAAGATATTGAAATGAGAAAGTATTTAAGTACTGTACCTCTTAATATGTCGATATCAGAGATAGAAGATTTTTCAAATAGTAAAACAGTCTAAATTTATTCTAATAAATTCAAGCCCGAGACGGAAGCATCTCTACTAAAAACAATAGATTACGATACGCAAATAGGTAGACACACTACTCTTTTACAATACAAGGGTGTAGTCGACTCTATTCGTAATGCGTTTATTAAATGGACGATAAATTTAGAGCAGGATAATATTCTTGATACAGATTTTATCGTAACGACATCAGAAAATGAAAACAAGTCAGTAAACGAATCGCCAAATATTACAACGAACTCCAATCTTAATACTTCAAATAAAGAAGAACTTATTAATTTGCTCGATAAAATAATGAATTATAAAGATAAACTGCCTTTGCACGACACTGACAAGGAAGATCTACAGTCATACATAGAAACAACAATGAACACTTTATCCATGAAGAAACAAAATAAATCAATAATAAAGGAATCTTTAAATAGTATTAAAAACATTTTAGAAGGAGCAACCGGCAACGTTTTAGCCACTCAATTTCGTAGTCACGTTCAAAGGATTATAGAATCAAATTTTTTGAAAATAATTAAAGTAGACAAATAGAATTCGTATCACTTTCGTATCAAGAGACAATTTGTTTTTGTTAATTACTATGAAAAGTGAAGCCGAAAAAGAAAAGAAGCCTTACGTATCAAGGCTTCTCGGACGTTTATGTATGGTGACCTGAACAGGGATCGAACCTGTGACCCCCACCCTGTCAAGATGGTGCTCTCCCAGCTGAGCTATCAGGTCTTAATTGTGACACAAGTGTTAGTTTATCAAGGAATAGAGCAGTTGTCAAATGGTTTTGTGAAGGCTATAGTTATCTCATTGGGAATAGAAAAGAGGACTATAGTGACAGAAATTATTCTGATATTACTTGTATGCGGTGTAGTGGCTGGGACGGTTGGAAGTTTGGTTGGATTAGGCGGTGGTGTGATTATCGTACCAGTGCTTCTTTATCTGGGCAGCACGAGTGAGAGCTTTGAGGTTACACCTCAGATTGCGGTAGGTACCTCGTTGCTTGTCATAGCATTTAGCTCCTTATCCTCATCCATATCTTACTTTCGTCAGAGCAAGGTGGATTTTCGAAGCGCATTGCTATTCTTCACAGCTAGCGGGCCTGGAGCCATAGTGGGTGCTTTCATAAATAATCGAATGAGTGGAGGAGCGTTCCTCATTGGCTTCGGCACATTCATGATTGCGGTATCCTTCCTGCTCATGATGCGAGGGAGATGGAAGAAGAGGAATACAGAATGGTCTGTGACTAGAACGTATCACGACACAATCACTAACGAACATCTTACTTATGGTTACACAAGAAAGGTTGCCTTGACGGTTTCATTTGCGGTTGGTATCCTCGCTGGAATGTTCGGAGTAGGTGGGGGCGCGTTAATGATGCCAGTCATGCTGCTTCTGTTTCATTTTCCGGTACATATAGCTGCCGCTACATCGATGTTCATGATATTCCTATCTTCCATACCCGGAAGCATTACACATGGATTATATGGGAATATCAACTGGATATTCGTTATTGCCTTGGCTCCAGGGGCATGGATTGGAGGGCAATTTGGTGCGTATCTGTCAACCAAACTAAAGACTCGCACTTTAATTATTGGATTACGAGCTATGCTAGTCCTCACAGGAATTAGATTGATCTGGACCGGTATGCTGGATATATAAGCAGAAGAAAACCATACAATAAATGACCGAGCATCCACCACAGTATAGCTGTTATATCATAAAGCTCTGGTGTTCGGGAAGATAGAAGTGTAGATGGGTATAGTAGAACCCCTATTAATAAGGAGACAGTAAGTGTGAATATGGCCTTTTGTTGCCCTGACCAAGAGCGTCGCTTTAAGATCGCCCACACTACTCCTGCTAGTAGCAGAGAGACTATAACATGTAATGAGAATTCAATAATCTCATAGCGCTCAACTCGATTCAGCACAGGGATGTAATCCACATTTAATAATAAGGTATATACCTTATTACCCGTGATTTGTTCGATTGCTCTCAGGAAAACTCCAAGACCTATTGAAGCTGTTATACCTGCAGGAATCCACTGTTTCATATATGCCTCCAAAGGTAATCCACACTTGAATATAGCACGGTTAAAGCATAGAATGATAAAGGCGAGAAGTCAATGATTTCATGAAGAGTTAGGAGGGGTCCCATTGGACCTAATGAAGAATTTAGAGAAAGATAAGATGATTGCCATTATTCGTGGATTAACCGCTGAACAGGCAGGCAAAACCGCAAGAGCTTTATCCCAGGGTGGCATACGATTTCTAGAAGTAACGATGAATACGCCAGGAGCGACATCAATGATCGCTGATTGGCGAGAAGAATTCAACGAGGCCATGTATATTGGTGCGGGTACCGTTCTCGATTTAGGCATGGCGAAGGAAGCCATTAAGGCTGGAGCACAATTCCTCGTTACGCCTAATACAGATGCTGAGGTTATTGAATATGCCTTATCTAGAGAAATTGAAGTGTTCCCAGGAGCTCTTACACCTACGGAAATTGTGACTGCATGGAAGCTTGGTGCTCGTGCTGTTAAATTATTCCCGATGGCGTCTTTAGGCTTGCAATACCTCAAGGAAATTAGAGCCCCATTAGATCAAATTCGATTAATTCCTACAGGTGGAGTGAATTTAAATAATATCGCCGAATTTATTAATGCGGGAGCATTTGCTTGTGGACTAGGCAGTCATTTGGTAGATAAGAATCATATTCAAGCTGAGCAATATGAGGAAATCACTAAACTAGCTGCAGCTTATGTAGCTGCCGTTGAATGATGCACAAGGACCTTTAGAGTAGAACGATCACTATAAAAAATACCCGCTGGTATAACGTATACCAGCGGGTATTTTCTATTAGTTAATAACTTTACAGACTGTTGATAATGTCAGAATTGGAGAGATGGAGAGTGAAATGTTGGCTTGCTGCGAGTTTTGGATTTAAGTTCCATCCTCTATATCCCTTATATAATAAGGAACTTAAACCAAGCTGTTTCAGCTGAGCAAGACAATGTTTCACTCGGAATCCGATCAACTGACTTTCTCAACAGTCTGAACTTTAATATCTATTTAAGAAAACGAATCGTAAGTGGATAACGGTAAGCAACACCATCGTTGGCTTTCACGCTCGCCATGATTACCATGATAAGCCAGAAAATACCGATCGCTATGGAGGTTAGAATTCCAATTACAACAATAATTAAGATAGCAGAGACGATTCCATAGATGGCTACACTGATTTGGAAGTTCAAGGATTCCTTACCCTGATCATTCACAAAAGCGGATTGGTCCTTCTTGATTAGCCAGATAACTAGCGGTCCGAGAATATTCCCTAAAGGGATAATACAGCCGACTAGTGCGGTAAGATGGCACAACATACCGAACATCTTATCGTCTTTCGTTAATCCATTCTGATCCATTATTAAATTGCCTCCTCATGTTATACTGTGTCCGTTTAGACAGGATGTTCCTATTAGAAGGAATATGCTGATCCAAAAGAAATATACGTATAAAATACTAACAGCGTATGATATATTTTGCAATGGTTTTCATTCGTTCAGGGTGATTTTCTGTACAGTGAATAAGCGATGGTACACGCCCTCTGCCTCCATCAATTCAATGTGGGTTCCTCTCTCCTTAATTTCCCCACCTTCGATGACAATGATCTGGTCAGCGTGTGTGATTGTAGATAGACGATGAGCAACGATAAGTGTTGTCCGATTCTGAGCCAATAATTCAAGAGATTGCTGGATCAGATGCTCCGACTCTAGATCCAGCGCCGAGGTAGCTTCATCTAGTATTAAGATCTTGGGATTTTTTAGGAACACGCGAGCGATGGCAATTCGTTGCTTCTGACCACCAGAGAGCTTAACTCCACGTTCGCCAATCTCTGTATCGTAGCCATTGGGAAGCTGCATAATGAAGTCATGAGCATTAGCAGCAAGTGAGGCTTCTAATAGAAGTGCTTCCGTCGTATCAGGGTTACCCATCATGATATTCTCGCGCACTGTACCACTGAATAGAATATTATCCTGAAGGACCATACCAACTTGCTTACGTAGACTTCGTAGAGTTAAATTCGTAATGGCCTCGCCATCTAGTCGAATTATCCCTTGTTGTATATCGAAGAATCGAGGCAACAAGCTAACTAGAGAGGACTTTCCCCCACCGCTTGCTCCGACAAGCGCAATGGTTTGTCCGGGCTCAACAGATAGAGAGATATTCTTCAGAATCCATTCATTATGCTCATTATACTTGAACCAGACTTGGTCGAATTCTATATGCCCTTTGGAGCTTTGGATGTCTAGTGCATCAGGTTGGTCGGCGATATCATAAGGCTCGTTCATAAATTCCACAACACGCTCCAATGAGGCAGAAGCTTGAGTTAAGACAGTTGAAGAATTTACTAAGCGACGCAGAGGACCATACAATGTTGGTAAATATAGAACAAAGGCGACGAATTCCGCTAATTCCATAGATCCGTTAATGACTTGATAAGCTCCGAATCCAATGACAATGATCGGTGCAATATCCGTCAATGTATTGACCACGGAGAAGGTAAGTGCATTCCATCGTGTATGCGAGAGTGCTTTGTTCAAGAAGTTGGTATTCCTACGACCAAACCATATGGACTCTTGCTTCTCCAGAGTAAAGCTACGAATGACAGGAATACCCTGAATACGTTCATGGAGATAGGATTGAATGTCAGCTAACGCCTGAGACCGCTCTTTAGTTAAAGATCTTAATCTCTTATATAGAATCTTAACTGCAATGGCATAGAAGGGAATAACAATAATAGAAACTAAAGTTAATGTAGGATCTAAGTAGAAGAACATGATGCTAAGCACTAGAGTTAACGAGAAAAGATCCAGCCATACATTCATTAGTCCCACTTCGACTAGGTTTTTGGTTTGCTCCACATCATTAATAAAACGAGAGATAACCTCGCCTACCTTATGATTCTGGTAATAACGAATAGAGAGCTTCTGAATATGTTCATAGAGCTTGTTACGGATATCAAAGAGAATACGACTAACAGCAGCTTGGGCAAAATATTGCCGATAGTATTCTATCGGACTACGAGCAATAACGAAAACAAGTAGACTTATGCCAATGATATAACTAAGTGATCGAATTTTATCTGCTCTTAATACATCAGATTCTAATATTTCGATGACATTTTTCATAATAAGAGGAATGGCAAGAGGTATTGCAAATTTCACCATGCCTATTAATAAGGTAATAATAATGATAGTTCGATAGGGTTTGACAAATTGATAGTATTTTCTATAGTTGGACAACTTATCACTCTTTTCTAAAGCTTCTGTGATTTCAAGAGCAGCTGGAATTCATCTCGAATATCCGCTTTAAGACGTGTATTGTTACAAACATCATAGCCTGTTCCAGCTAGTGCCTGGGCTCCGATGAGCATCAATTCCATAGCGCGGTCTGTCATAGCTAGGTCGCGAAACTGGGTTGTGTGTAGCTGGTAATTCTCGTCTATTACCTTTACATAAGGATGAATAGCCGGACAACGAAGGGACACATTGCCCAAATCGACGGATCCATTGTCTTTGCCATGTTCAATCGCATGTTTAGCTACACCAAGCTCGATTAAGTTCTGATTAAAGACCGCTGAGAGTGCTTCATTCGTTCTTAACTCATCATAAGAATATTCGTAGGAGGTAACGCTTAAGGTGCAGCCCGTTTGCTTAGCAGCTCCCTCGGCACAAGCTAATACCCGACAAGTTAATTCATTCGTATATGAACGGTCGGCAGATCGGATATAGAATTGAGCACTGGCAAAGTCAGGAATGATATTCGGTGCTTTACCACCATCGGTAATAATGCCGTGTATGCGCGAGTCGCTGCGAATTTGCTGACGAAGTGCATTCACCGCATTGAAGAGCATAAGCACAGCGTCTAAAGCGTTAATCCCTTCATGAGGGCTTGCTGCAGCGTGTGCGGACTTACCAGTAAAGTCATATTGTATGGCATCCATCGCTAACGAATTTCCTGATGCCTCATAACGTGAATAGGGGTGTGCCATTAAAGCAATATCGACATCATCGAATAAACCAGCAGCGGCCATGGGAACCTTGGCACCGCTCGTTTCCTCTGCGGGTGTGCCATATACACGAATTGTCCCTCCGATTGAATCAATAACGGACTTGAGTCCAATTGCAGCAGCCATACTCATCGTACATATTAAGTGATGTCCACATGCATGACCAAGGCCCGGTAACGCATCATATTCGCATAAATAAGCAATCGTCGGACCGGACTTCGTCGATTGGTATTCGGCAATAAAAGCTGTAGGTAAATCAAGCACATTACGAGTGATGGAGAAGCCGGCTGTAGTTAGCTCGTCTATAAGTAGCTGAGAAGCAAAAAATTCTTGATTTCCAAGCTCTGGTCGTTCTCCAATCTGACGAGCGATTTCCTTCATACGAGGTGAAATGCTGTTCATATAACTATTAATGTGCTGCTTGTTTAATTTGCTCATATCCAATAAGCTCACCCTCACCTTTAATGGCTGCACAATGGAAAGATAAATTTGGATGAAAGTAGCCCTCTCCCGCAATTTCTAGTCCAGTCGTTGTTCGAGCATACATCATGATCTGAATGTCCATTGCAGTTGCTAAACGCTCGAGTAGGTCTATATTAGTGATTTCGGTTATATCAACAAACCATGAGAAATAGATGTCGGATGTATCTACTAATAATTCGGCTTTATCGAATTGCAGCAGGGTCTCTTTGCCTTGGAATACGACATTTATTGCTGATAACGAATAGGATTCTAATTCATTTTGTGACATGTTAAACACCTCCATTTTCCACCTTACCATCCGTTTTGTCATTTTACAATTTTTTTTGAATGGAAGGTCTATAGAAAGTGCGAGGGTGGAGGGTGTGAAGGGGAAGTATATGGAGGGTAGTGTAGATTAGAAGTGATAAATTTTGTGCTGTTCAATAAATCTCATTCGTCCTGTTCGACCAATAAATTGCTCCATTTCGTCATCATAATGCATTAATAAGATCTTCGATTGAATATCTTCGGGTAATGTTAATAGCTCGTCCAATGTGGTATGAACAAGTCCAGTTCCAACCAGCTGGCAATCATGAAGAATATAGCGGCATTGGCGTTCGTATACGGCTTTTTCAATAAGCTCTCGATTAAATACCAAGTCCGCACTATAGAAGATATCATTCATATATAGGGAGTAGCTTAATTTGGTAGGTATATGTTCAGTACGGACTGACTCCACCTGTAAACCAGGACAAATGGTCAAGGGTATTCCTTCTTGGAAGGTAATCACGTTGAAATAATCACTTAAAGCTAAACAATTATGATCTTCATTATACAATCCGGATTTCAGAGAATGCTCCCATAGCCAATCGACTAAGGTTTCTGGAACGAATAGTGTTAATTTTTTTTGATATAGGTATTTAAAGCGAAAGGCGATTTCTTCAAGCCCGCCAATGTGATCCGAATGGAGGTGTGTAATTAATACACCGTTTAGTCGATCTAAGGGGTAATTCATCTGGGATAGCCCCAAAGTACACGTAGTGCCCATATCGATCATCAGGTGATAATCATTACATTGTACAAGGGCATTATTGTTAAAGTAACGTCTAGCGAAAGCGCTACCAGTCCCAGACATCTGTAGTTGAATACTCATATATTCCTCCGAAGGTATAATCTTCTAATAATTTATCATGGTTTATTGGGAAAGGGAAGAGTGTCTTTGATTCGCTCAGAATGCGTATAGACATTGAACGACCCATTCCGAATAAAACCCACAGTTGTTAGGCATAGCTCATCAGCTAGCTGTAGGGCCAAGTCAGTCGGGGCGGATTTGGAGAGAAGGATGGGACTGCCGATTCTTACTGCTTTAAGAACCATCTCAGAAGAAATACGACCACTGATCGCGAGGAACGTAAGCTTAGTATCCATATTCTGCTGTAAGCAGGTACCATAAATTTTATCCAAAGCATTATGTCGACCAATATCTGCGAATTGTACGATCATGTCATTCTCGTTGAATAGTACGGCATTATGAACACCACCAGTTAGACGGTGGACAGAAGAGAGGGTTGAAAGAATCTCGATGCTCTGAATACATAGCATTGGGCTGATGAATAAGCTTGAAATCAACGGTTTTGTAGTTATTGCATCACTTTGAAAGTAGAAGGATTGTCTGCTCTTGCCGCAGCATGAAGCGATACGACGCTTTGAGAACAGAGTTGGATCAATAGATGATTTACGGTGCAGATCAACGTACGCAATACCTTGAGTGCTATCGATGCTGATAGATTTGATCTCTTTAAATGAAAGGATTAATCCTTCAGAAGCCAAAAACCCTACGATAAGCTCGGTAAGGTTAGAAGGCGTGCACACAATTGTTGCGAACTCCACATCATGAATGTGAATCGTTAAGGGATACTCAGTAGCAATTTCAGCATCGATGACCTGGAAAGAGCCATTCTTATAAGTGTTTATGTGATGTTGTTTAGTAATTGGAAGCTCCTGCATATTCTACCTCTTTCATCAGGTTAGATTCCAATTAATTATATTTAAAACATACCTGTTTTGTCATCATCTTTAAGATCAGACGATCTAATTTTTGACTAATCTTAATGACATCTGGATGATTAAAGTCATAATCATGTAGTTGAACGACCTTCTCTAGTTGTTTCCTTGCAAAGTCAATTTCTGCATTGATGATGCTATCGCTAGACATTATGTACCATCCTTAATAAGTTATTAACTCAACTAGTTTACAAGAACCTCAATTAGAATGAAATAAGAATCCAATAACTTCAAAATTAGTTACATCTTTTAATAATGGATGATATAATTGTTAATTACTAGAAAGATCTCTTGATTTTTTTTTTGATAAATGTATGGAACGTCGCAACTATTGACGATTAGTGAAGTATAATCAAGCATACAAACGAACTACATATGGAGGTTAGACGAATATGAAAGTCAAAAGGTTACTTGCTCTCATTCTAATTTTTACATTATTTGGTGTCGCCACTGTATTTGCCGATACTGTATATGAGAAGTATATAGCTAAGAAAATTACAGTTAAAGTGAACGGAGCTTCACTTGATTCTGGACTCATGGTTGACATTTACAAAAAAGATACACGAGTTGAAACTCCGATGGTTAACCTAGAAGAGCTAGCAGGCTCCATTGGTGGGATTGTAAGCAAGCATGATAAAGGTATTAACATTTATAAACCGAACGTTCAGATGTCAGTAGCCTCACCCGGAGATAATAAATCAATCCGAGTTGTTGAGAAGGGCATTAAACTTTCCTTCAATGTTTTTGCTTATATGGATAGCATATTAACGGATATTTCGAATATTAAAGTTTCGGTTGTTGATCCATTCGGTAGTGAGGTAGAAAGTCTTGTTTATATCCTAGCCAAAGAGGATCAGGGCAAAGAAGTGTTCAGTTATTTCACTAATGTGCCTATGGAAGTTAGAATGAAATATAACGGTAATTATTCGGTAAATCTCGAAATGAAAGAAGTCGGTGGTAGTCAATACTACAAAGTCGGACAATACGTCATCTATTCTGAATAAAACCAATAAAGCCGTCCTTAGTGGACGGCTTTAAAATTGACCCGATATTCGTTACATGATAAAATACCCAAAAGCAAGAGACTAATTTGAAAAGAGGTTTCGGAAATGACTGAAAAAGATGAGCATGTTCATGGACCTGATTGTGATCACGATCACGAAGACGATGATGGCGTAATCATTGTCTCTGATGAGGATGGTAACGAGCATGAATTAGTAATGGTATATACATTCGAGATGGATAGTCAGGCTTATGCGGTATTGTTAGACCGCAATGATCCTGAGGCGGATGGATACATATACCGTATTGTGGAAGAGGACGATTCGGCTGTCCTGGTCGACATCGAGGACGCAGAGGAATGGGAACGTGCTGCAGCTGTCTATAATGAATTGATCACAGAAGAAGAGGGTAAGTGAGAAGAAGGTAGATTCACTTATTATGGACTGACCCTATATGCGAAGAAGAGCCTTCAATCCACTGGGAAACTAGGACTGAAGGCTCTTTTATTCAAATTAAGTCTACTTGCGCGGGTTAAAATACATGATCCTGCCATTAAACAAATGAACTTCTGCTTTCCAAACCTTACCTAAGTACTTGCAAAATTCATTACCCTTTGATTTATCCCCGATGGTACTTCCTATAGGAAGTATGACTTGTATAGTGGTCGGCTCAATTACTTGAGTTGAATCCTCGGATGCCTCAGAATCATCTAAAATTGCGGAAGCTGTATTCTCAACACCAAAGGCGATATAACGATATAGCGGAGTAATACCTTTTAAGTAAAACCACTGATCTTCACCTTCGGAGTTCTGTTCAACTGTATATGGGAATGCAGCATCTGCATAACTCCAATCCAATTGTGTTCCAGTCTGAGCAAATTGTTCCTTATAATGATTAAGCTGAGCTTTAAGATCATCCAGAGTGACGGACTGGACGGCGGAGGATCCGACTAATTTGATATAAGCACGTTGACTCATCCAATACACCTACCTTGTTAACATTGATCGTGGCTTTAATATCCAAAGTTTATCATAGCATGGTGAATAATGTTTGACAATAAGTGTGTAGAGGTTATCTTCTTATGAAATAGCGTGCTCCTCAACAATTACCTTAACATGCTTCATAGTTTTATCTTCGGGTCCCTGTACAGGTAGTCCTACTTCAAGGTGCTCAATGATGTAATCAATGTTATCCTGTGTAATGACCTCACCAGGTAGAAGAATGGGGATTCCTGGGGGATACACAAAGATAAATTCTGCAATGATCCGACCAGCAGCTTTAGTAAACTCAACAATCTCAGTTTCAGCATAGAATGCATCCCGAGGAGAAAGAGATAGGTGAGGTATCTCGGGAATCTTTACTACTACCTCAGTTGATTGATCATGCTCAATATGATGATCAGACAATTCCTTCAATGCGGTAATCAATAGATCAATAGTCCCTTCGGTGTCTCCCGGTGAGATAATGCAAAGAATATTATACATATCACTTAGTTCAATCTCGATATTATAGTGCTCTCTAAGCCATAATTCAGCCTCATATCCGTTAATACCCAGCTTAAGGATGTGAATAGTTAGCTTAGTTGGATCGTAGTCGTACGTGGCTTCTCCTCCAAGGATGTCCTCCCCGAAGCAATACAAACCGCGAATTTTATTAATCTCGGTGCGAGCTCTGTTCGCCCTCTCAATCGCTTTCTCAGCCATTTCCTTACCATGAAGAGCAAGCTGTTTTCTTGCAGTGTCTAATGAGGCAAGTAGGATATATGAGGTAGATGTAGTTGTAAGCATGCTGATTATAGATTGAACACGTGCAGAGCTGATTCGATTACCACGAACATTGAGCACAGAGCTCTGAGTTAATGAACCACCAAGTTTATGAACACTAGTAGCAGCGAGATCTGCGCCCGCTTGCATTGCAGATAGAGGAAGACTATCATGGAAATGTATGTGAACGCCGTGCGCTTCATCGACCAGCACGGGTATATCATAGCTGTGTGAGAGATCTACAATTTCCTTGAGGTTGGTGCTTATCCCATAATAGGTAGGATTAATGACCAATACGGCTTTCGCATCTGGATGCTTCTCAAGAGCTCGACGAATGGAATTCGTAGTAACACCATGAGCAATTCCTAATTTATGATCCATAACGGGAGATACAAAAATCGGTCTAGCACCTGCGAATATAATGGCAGTCATAATGGATTTATGTACATTTCGAGGTACGATGATTTTATCGCCGGGCGAGCACACTGTAAGTATCATAGTCATAATGGCACCACTTGTACCTTGTACAGAGAAGAAGGTATGGTCAGCGCCAAATGCTTCTGCAGCTAGCTCTTGGGCATCTTTAATAATACCGGACGGGCGATGTAAATCATCAAGAGGGGCAATATTGATCAAATCAATGGATAACGCATTATCTCCAATAAATTTACGAAATTCATTATCCATTCCCTGACCTTTCTTATGACCTGGTATATGGAATTGAACAGGTTGTTTGTTAGCGTGGTTGACGAGTGCTGTGAACAATGGTGTTAGTTGTTGGTTCATTGCTACAATCCTTTCTATGACTATCTTAATTACTAACGGAGCGTGTTCAATAAGGGAATGTAAATCAGAGCTCTAAGCTCTTTATGAGTATAACAAAATTGAATGGAGTTGCAACCATTCATAGAATTAGAACGCTTGGGTATAGGGGGATATGATGGAATTACTGAAAAAGATGGGCAATTTAAGGCATAGCTATACAATGCTTAATCCCTTTGTAATCAAGCTACTTCTTATTATGTTTTTTGTGGAATTTGTCAAAGGAGCACTAATAATAACCATTCTCCCAGTATACATGGGGACGGTACTTGGTTTATCAGCATTCGCAATTGGATGGTCCTTATCTTTACAATACATAGGAGACAATATGTTTCGAAGCCCAGTGGGCTGGCTCGTCGATCGAATTGGATATCGCTGGACCATGTTGTTTGGTGTGGTATTCACTTTACTTTCTGTTCTGATATTAGCGACTCAGGAACAATTGCCTTGGATCATTACAGCCAGCATTCTACTGGGAGTTGGAACATCACCATTATGGCCAGCGGTCATCTCTGGCGCAACAGAAGCTGTTGGGAATAAGGGTAAGGGTACAGTGATGAGTGTAATCTATTTAGCTTGGCTTACAGGTGTAGGTCTTGGTCCTGTGATTATTAATATCTTTATTCATCATTCTTATTCAATCGCATTTAACTTGCTTATATGTATAATGATTGGCGTAATTGGGGTTGCGTTATTATTGCCGGGTGTGTCGAATAAGCCTGTTGAAGGTGATTTACCCATCATCAAAGAGGTTGTCAAAGCTAATAGATTACTGAGAATTGGTCGATACTTTAATGAAATTCGCTACTCCTTGAATGTAAGTAAGTGGTTTTATCCTGCATTGTTCGCACAGACCTTTGCATTAGGATTACTTACTCCGGTTCTTATTCTATATGCACGAACGGTGTTGCACCTATCCCCCTATGAACAAAGTTTTCTGCTTGCCTTTGGGGGAATGATTACCGTTGTATGTTTAATACCAGTTGGTAGGTTGGTAGATCGTTTTGGGACACGATGGTTTCTACATATTGGTTTTATGCTGAGTGCAATAACGTTGGTGTCTTTCACCTATTCTGATTCGAAGCCCATCATCTTTGTGCTTGTCGCATTGCTCGGGATTGGATATGCATGTATAATACCAGCTTGGAATGCGCTGATCGCGGACGCCATACCAGTGAAAGAACGGGGAACTGTGTGGGGATTTTTCTTAACAATAGAAGGTATGGGAATGATTGTTGGTCCTATAGTAGCGGGATGGTTATGGGACAATATGGGCTCACATGCACCCTTTGTAGCTAGTGGGATTGTATTGCTACTTCTTTTTGTTTTCCATATTGTCATTTCCGTTAAGAAAAAAGTTGTGGTACGATAAGATTCGGGTTTATCAGACATTACTTGGGAGCGTTCATCTATGTATAAGAAACAACTCACTATGATTTTCATCATGCTAACCAGCACCTTCATCGGTTTTGGTATTATTATTCCGATTATGCCCGATCTACCATTAATGACTCATTTCCATCTTAATATGATGCTTGCCATATATTCTGCTGCCTCATTTATTATGTCTCCTATCTGGGGAGCAATCTCGGATCGATGGGGTCGTCGGCCAGTTATTCTGATTGGTCTGCTCGGCTACTGTGCAAGCTTCGTTGTGTTCTCCTTTTCATTAGAGCATCTCTGGTTAATGTATGCGTCTCGATTTATGGCGGGGTTATTCTCGGGGGCTGTTATAGCATGTGCAGTAGCTTACGTAGCTGATATCACAACGGATGAACAACGTACAAGAGGTATGGGATTAGTAGGTATGGCGATCGGCTTTGGTTTTATCATTGGACCAGGTGTCGGAGGATTGTTAAGTGTATTCGGAGATCAAGTACCATTCTTGGTAGCATCTGCCCTGGCTTTAATCATTTGGTTACTCGCTCAGTTTAACTTAATGGAATCACTACCGTTGGATCGACGCTCGGTCAAAGGTGGTCGTAAAGAATCAAGATGGACAGCTTTCCAAGGCAAAATGAAATATTTGTACGCACTAGGTTTTTTCGTTTCATTCACGTTGGCTGGGCTCGAGGGGACCTTGCAATTTTTTCAAATCGTGAAGTTTGGTGTAACTAAGGTTGAGATGGGCGCTATGTTATTCGCTAGCGGAATTGTAGGAGCGCTTATCCAGGGTGGAGTTGTTCGTCGATATGTAAAGCATGGTACAGAGCCTAAGGTGATCTTAATAGGATTAGCTTTATGTGCACTTGGATTTATACTGCTGTTATTCTCTAGCAATCTAATCAATGCTACAATTTTCCTATGTATCTTCGCCTCTGGTAATGCACTGATACGACCATGTGTGACGTCCCTGATTACACAAAAAACAACGGTCGGACAAGGTGTCGCGACCGGTTTAAACTCATCTATGGACAGTTTAGGGCGTATAAGTGGGCCGTTATTCGCAACGTTCCTCTATACAATGGGTATTCACTTACCATTCATTGCTGGAGCAATTGTATCAATAGCTGCCACTTGGTTCGTTATTCGATTTGTGATGTTGGATCGGAAGCTGAACGGCTTATCCCATGCATAATCATTCGAATCGTTAGTTCAATTTCCTCGTTCTCTTCCCAGTCATTCTCAGGTGCGATGATTAGAAGTGTCATGACAAAGCCGAAAACGGACGAGATCGTGAATCTAATAATGGATAAAGGAGGGGCGGTAATTACCGTCCCTTTCTGTTGGTATTGTTCTACAACCTTGACTACTTTAGATAGAACATGCTTGACTACAAGCTCCTTGAACTGTTTTTTCAGATCTTCTTGAAAGGGGATTTCCTGTATTAGAATTTTAATAACCGGAAGATTCTTGCGGGCAAACTCTAGCCGATTCAGCAAGACAGCTCTTACAAAATCCTCGTAGCTAGAATAGGGAGCATCAATGATCTTGGTAAAGTCACGTAGGATAAAAGGTCCAATCAGCTTTGCCATCATGGGGGCCACAATAGAGAGCAGCAAGTCTTTCTTGGTCCGGTAGTGACGGAAGATGGTTCCCTCTGCAACACCGGCTTTCTGGGCGATTTCACTTGTTGAGCTAGCAGCATATCCTTTTTCGGAGAAGGTCTCAATGGCTGCTTGAATAATCTTCATCTGTTTGTCGGTCATTTTCTGTTCTTGATCATTCAGTTTTAGCAGCTCTTCAACCCATTGTTCAGGTGGTTGCAAAGGGTATCACCTCGTGTGTCTAGATTTTTCGATGCTTACGGAGCGCGAAGACATTAGCAACAATAAAGAAGATTGACAACCCAAGTAGAATATATATATTGATAGCTATATCTGACCAGCCTTCTCCACGAACCATAACACCCCTTAAAGCATCTGCTCCATAAGATAATGGCATTAGATAGCTTAACCAACGAAGCCAATCAGCCATCGTATCCATGTTAAACAATCCAGAGAAAAAAACCTGTGGTACAACGACTAACGGAATGAATTGAACCATCTGGAATTCATTGTCGGCATAGGCAGAGATAAACGTACCTAGGGTAAGTGCAGTCATAGCTAATGCTAGCGTGCTAATAAGCACCAGCCAGAAGGATCCCTCCATGAGAATACCGAGTACATTGATCGAGAACCAAGCTATAATGGCAGATTGTATCATAGCAAATATCCCAAATCCAATCAAATACCCGACTACAATCTCATAGCGACGAATAGGTGTCGCCAATAGCCGCTCAAGAGTTCCGCCAGTTCTTTCTCTCAGGAACGCTACACCAGATAATAAGAATACGAAGAAGAAAGCAAAGAAGCCGACTAATACCGGTCCAAAGTTATCGAATGAGGTCATGTTAGCTGATCCGTGCAAATAGGTGATGTTTAATTTGGTGGATTCCGCATCGGGATTCATATCTTGAACCATCCGCTGAAGCATGATGATAACTGCTTTGTTGGTGGTGGGGTCACTACCTTCAAGCTTGATTAATGGAGCGCCTCCACTAAAGCTTATGATGGCATCAATCTCCCCAGCTTGTAGCGCAGCCTCTGCTGCTTGATTCGAATATTCATGGATCGTTGCATCCTGCTGATGAAGAATAGACTTTACAGCGCCAGAAGAATTAATTAATGCAACCTCGGGCTTATAAGCATCCCCGTTAAAAACTAGAGACATAAGGGAAAGAACGAGTATAGGTGCAACGAACATCATGGCGATTGATCGTTTATCACGCAGAAATTGTCTGATGATCCGAATAGCGAGTGCTCTAATTCTCATGACTCAGCACCTCCATAATACAAGAAAGCTTCTTCAATCGTTTCTGAATTCGTTTGTTCCATTAACTTTTTTGGTGAACCTACAGCGATGAGGTGGCCATCTCGAATCATCCCAAGTCGGTGACATTTATACGCTTCGTCCATAACATGGGTTGTAACAAGAATAGTAGTTCCATTCTTGCTAAGTCGTTCAAGCTCTTTCCAGATCGATTGACGCAAGACCGGATCAATACCTACAGTAGGCTCATCGAGAATCAGTACAGCTGGAGAATGGAGAAGTGCGATAGCTAATGATAGTCGGCGTCTCATTCCGCCCGAGAACTGGGAAACCTGCTTATTCAGATCGGCGGAAAGATTAACTAATGTCATTACTTCATCCATACGTTGTTTACTTGCAGCGCCCTTAAGTCCGAATAATGCTGCGAAGAACTCTAAGTTATGCTTAGCGCTTAGCTCTGTGTATAGAGCATCAGATTGGGCCATATAACCTATGTGCTGCATCGTACTCAGCCTAGGCATACGTTGATTGAGTACATCGACATAACCAGAGCTAGCTACATCAATACCAGCAATCATCTTGACCAAGGTCGTTTTGCCAGCTCCAGATGGACCTAAGACTCCGAATATCTCATCCTTCTGAATATCGAGAGAGATGTGTTCTAGAGCGGCTTTGTTGCCATAATGTTTAGCAACATCGTGAATCTGGATACAGGTTTGTTCTGTTGACATAGGGGATCACTCCTCATCCTAATAATAATGAGTAACTACTCACTCACATTATATAGCGAATGGAAGCTTTTGTGAATGAGTAATCACTCATTATCATTATTATCGGCTGAAGAGTAATGAACTAAAGGAATGCGTTTCGGTATAAGGGAACTAATGTTGAGAATGTATCTTCAATAGTCTGCTGTAGCTTACTTGCGTCTGATAGGGTAGGATCGTCCTTGTCTAGATGTATACCACAGAGCAGCTCTGATTTCTTCACTTGTACTAACTGATCGGCCATCCTACTAAAGTCGTTCGGCTTTAATGAATCATGTCGGTTTGCTTGTGGTTGCATATGATCCATAGACCAGACATAGTGGTCAGGGATGTATGTCATAATTTCCTTTTTCTTTGATTTTAAATAGCGTGCAAGATTAGCTTTATTGTCACTTTCATAGATTACCGCAAAGAGTATGAATACATGTGATGAGAACATTCCGACTTGATAATGTGGATGAGCTTTGTAGCCTCGTTTGTTATTCGACCACGCAACCCAAGTATCATTAGGCGGATTTATTGTTCTTCGAGCGTGTTTAGCAACATGAGGATACATAGGCTCTCCTGTAATAGTCGATAGGAAGGGCTGTATAACTTCACCTAATTGATTAAGTTTAGGACGCACATGATCAATGATGGCTGACATCCTTGGTTCTAAGCCTGGAATGAGAAAGCTGTCGAAATCCTGATGATCGAATGGTGTGACAGGCATTATTATTTCCCCCTATTAAATACTTTCTATGTAATATATCATAAAGAAAGTAGGGGAGTGAATTAATCAATGAAATCTACAAGAATAGGAAAATCTGCTCTTATAGGAGCCTTAATGCTAATATGCTTTGCCGCGGGTTCTTATGCAGCTAACGGAATTCAAGAAGTAAAAGCATTCCTGCGAGATGATTTTACAATTATTATAGATGGTCGCCCTATTATTCTGGAGAATTCTGTGCTTATTCATGAGAATTATAGTTATTTGCCCCTACGTGAACTAGGTCTTATGCTTAATGTAGATGTGGATTGGAATGATGCGGATAGAACAGTGATCATAACTAGCCCACCTGTGGTTGAAGTCTCTGCCCCTGCACCTAGTGGGAATAACAGCGATAATACCACCGGTAATACATCAGGAAGCGGCAACTTAGTACAATATCCATCCGAAATTCAATTCACTAATGTAATTAATTACAGAATAACGCTAGATAATAAGGATTATTATTTATTAGCTAATGAACAGGAAGGCGTCATGTACTTCCGCAAGTCTGACGTAGATAAGATGAATTTAGATTTAAGTGGTTTAAGAACCGTTAAGGAAAAGCATACCTCTGAGCTCTATTATCCTGCTGGAGAATTGTCGTTACGGTTACAGAACCCCGGAAAGTTTGAGGTCTCGAATGAAGTCATCATACGCGAGACGAATGCAGAGAAGGTTAAGGCTCTAAAGCTTTATACTCCGAACAACTCTTCTTACGTTCAAGCATTCTACATTCGTGCATTGTCTGGTAACAATGAGTACGAAATATTATTCCGTGGCGCTGACAAACGCTTTTATGTATATATAATTAAATTAGCTGCCCATACGAATGGTACCTTTTATGTGAATTATACAAGAATAGATTACCTATATGACTAATACCATCGGGGAATCAAGAAAAAAACTAAATAAATAGTCAATAAACCAAGTTGCCAAAACATATGATTAAGTATAAAATAAAATTAACAACAAATTATCTGAACATTCTGTCAAAGCAACAAATATCAACTATTGTTAACCGTTATTAGGACGCCTCAACTTGCCAAGCAGGAGGGGATTGCCGTGAACAAAAGTTATGAGGTCGAGTATTGCAACTTAGAGCTAAGGTTCGAACGTCGGCATATCCAAGAGCTTCTCAAAAAGCTCATTCAAGGTGGGTATTCCTTGTATTGGAATGATAGTGGGCATCAATTTATTATCTCTGTAAGAACGGGTCGCAAGTTATTAAAGCTTAAATTTCAACGAATTGTTGATCGGTACAAAATTGTAGGCGATTACACGCTACGTGATGAGAAATTAGCAGAAGTAATGGAACGGCTTATAGGAGATACCAGAGGGCATGCTGTCGTGAAGAGATTTAAGGATCGGCAAATCCTAATTGAGAACATCATGTTCGGAAAAATAATCCGATTGGTGGAGATATCTGGGGTGGAGCATAAGGTGATCTTTCAAAGACAAAATCAGATAACAATTGAAGAAATGGTAAGGGCATTTAAGTCCAATCGAGCTGTCTCGCGCATTCCTGTCCTTCGTCTTGAGCTAGATTATGAATTAGCATTACTACATGACATGATGATAACAGAGAATACAGAAGGTATGAATGAATGTAAAAGCAAGCTGGAATCACTTCGTAGAGAAATGCTGACCTTAGAGATGTGATGCTGCTGTCACAGTGAAGAGAGCGCCTAAGGGTGCTTTTTTTATTGCGAAAATTGTTCACGTGTGCATTTTAATTGTGATATACTGATTGATGATAAGGAGATGATCCATGAGTGACTGTGACGATTAAAGATATCGCCCGGCTAGCGAAGGTTTCTCATACGACAGTGTCACGTGCATTGAATAACAGTCCTCTCATTAATGATAAGACGAAGAATCGAATCAAGCAGATGGCTGAAGAGCTTAATTACACACCGAATGTAAATGCCAAAAGTCTAGTAACACTAAGATCTTACAATATTGGGCTATTCTTCTCCACACTTAGTGCGGGAACCTCATCCGGTTTTTTCTATGATGTCGTTCGAGGGGTTAATACGGTAATAAAGGATCATTATAACCTTGTTGTTAAGAGTATTGACGAGTTTGAGTCAAACTTTAATCGTATCTCTTCTAGGCAATATGATGGTATTATTGTCATGAGCCAAACTCGTGCAGATCGAGCATTAATCGAGCATGCCATATCCAAAGGTATTCCTGTCGTGCTGTTAAATCGAGCTGCAGGAGATTTAGCTGTAGGTAACATCCTTTCTGATGATCACAAAGGGGCATATCAGCTTGTTGACTACATCATTCGTTGTGGACATCGACAAGTAGCGATCATTGAAGGTAAGGAAGGCTTCCAATCAACGATTCAACGTAAGAATGGTTATATGGATGCATTAAGGGATCATGATATTAAGCCGGATTCCGAGTTATTTTTTCAAGGTGAATATGATGTAGGCAGTGGCTATGAAGCTATGCGTCTACTAATGAAGGGCTCGGTGATACCGAGTGCTGTGTTCTGTTGTAATGACGATATGGCGGTTGGCGCGATTAAGGCAATAATTGAAGCAGATCTCAGGGTACCAGAGGATATATCCATTGCTGGCTTTGATGATAATGTATTCGCCGCTTACTTATCACCTGAATTGACCACTGTTAAACGTCCCATTGAACAAATAAGTCGCGAAGGTGCGGCCATGATTATGAGAATGATTGAGCTCAAATCCAAATCGGATGAGCATACAGCACCTACCGAGCATATTACAATTGAAAGCAAGCTTGTCATTCGGAAATCTGTAGCAAACATAACTCCTAGTGGAAAGGTTGGAGAATAATTATGACGAACATCATTCAAGAGGTATTAGGTAATATACCCATTCCCCGTATGGTAAAAATAAAGCAAACCTTTGATAATAAGGTATTGGATGATCCAGGTGCTGTAACCAAACAACAGCTACTCAAAGAGGGAACTCTTGACACCATAAAACCTGGGCAGCACGTAGCGATAGCTGTAGGTAGTAGAGGTGTAGCTAATATAGCAGTAGTAACTCGAGTAATCGTGGATGCGGTGAAGTCTGTGGGTGCTCATCCTTTTATCGTACCTTGTATGGGCAGTCACGGCGGTGCAACAGCCGAAGGGCAAGCAAATGTTCTTCATCATCTGGGTGTTGATGAGATATCAATGGGAGCTCCAATCCGATCATCTATGGAAGTTGTTAAGCTAGACGAGCTAGAGAATGGGTTACCTATTTATTGTGATGCGATTGCTTCTAAGGCCGATGCTATTATCGTGATTAATCGTGTGAAGCCCCATACTGCCTTCCGAGGTCGAATAGAGAGTGGCATGCTGAAGATGGTTGCTATTGGACTAGGGAAGCAGAAGGGTGCTGAAGCTTGTCATCAGTTAGGGTTCAAGTATATGGCTGAGAATGTACCTGCTATGGCGCGAATAATGATCGATCGATTACCAATCGTATTCGGTATTGCTATGGTAGAGAACGCCTATGATCAGACCTTCTTAATTGAAGCGATTCCTGCTAAAGAGTTGGAGGACCGCGAGCCTGCATTATTAGAGCTTGCCAAATCTCATATGCCCAAGCTGTTCTTCGAGCAGATCGATGTCTTGGTTATTGATTACATTGGTAAGAATATTAGTGGAGATGGGATGGATCCGAATATTACGGGACGTTATCCGACCCCTTATGCTCATGGTGGACCTGATGTGACGAAGATGGTAGTGCTTGGATTGACCCCAGAGTCTAATGGCAATGCAAATGGAGTGGGTACTGCAGATTTCACTACACGCAGACTGACCGATATGACAGATTGGACAGCAACCTACATGAATGGGCTAACCTCGACTGTATGTGCACCAACGAAAACAGCTACAACTCTAGAAACTGATGAACTAGCTATAAAAGCTGCTGTGAAAACATGTAATATTCTTAATTACAACCATTGTAGAATGGTGCGGATTCGTGATACTCTTCATCTTGGTGAAATTGAAATTTCCGCCAATCTTGTGGAAGAAGCTAGGAAGCATCCAGAGATTACGATTCTGAGTGAGCCCTATGAGTTAGATTTTGACGAAAATGGTCATTTGATCTGAGACGGAGTGTGAGTATATGAGTGAATCTATCGCTCGGCAAGGTGTTGTCATTGCTGTTGATATTGGAACTACGGGTACCAAAGTACTAGCTGTAGATGGTCAGGGATACATTCTAGCTTCACATAATATTGGGTATGAGCTAAACACGCCCAAACCGGGTTATGCTGAGCAGGATCCAATCGAAATACTACATGCCGTTATTCAAGGTGTGAAGGTCATTATAGAGAAGGCTAAGTTAAACCGAGGGGATATCCTGTGTGTGTCTTTCAGCTCAGCCATGCATAGCTTGATTGCGGTTGATAAAGAATTAGAGCCGCTCACAGCTTGTATCACATGGGCGGATCAAAGAGGAACAACTTATGCTGATAGGCTGAAGAAGGACAAATCAGGCTTGGCCATCTATCATGCTACCGGAACTCCAATTCATCCCATGTCACCTTTAATCAAGCTTATGTGGATGCGCGAGCATGAACCAGAGCTCCTACAAGCTACTTATCAATTTTTGGGGATAAAAGAATTCATCCTAGCCCGAATGTTCGGTCAATGCTGCATCGATTATTCGATAGCAAGTGGTACGGGCTTGTTCAATATTAGAAATTTAGAGTGGGATAAGGATGCTCTTGAGTTAGCGGGTGTTCGTGCTGAACAGCTGCCACGACCTGTCCCAACCACCTTTCAACTTCATGGTTTGGGGAGCTCTTATGCGATAGCGATGGGTTTATCTATGGATACGCCTTTTGTAATAGGTGCATCAGATGGAGTGTTGGCCAATTTAGGGGCCGGAGCTCTAGAGCCGGGCATTAATGCGGTAACGATTGGGACTAGTGGTGCTATTAGAGCAGCTGTTAACTATCCCATGACCGATCCCGCAGGACGACTATTCTGCTATGCCTTAACGGAGAATCTGTGGATTGTTGGTGGACCGATTAATAACGGAGGCATTACACTACGTTGGGCGCGTGACCAGTTATTCGCAGCGGAAGCTGAGACGGCCAAGAAGCTCGGGGAGGAGCCTTATGATCAGCTGATTGAGCTGGCTCGAACCGCTCCTCCAGGTGCCGGCGGCCTGCTGTTCCTGCCGCTGCTTACGGGCGAACGGGCGCCCTATTGGAATGCGAATGCCCGAGGAGTATATTTTGGGCTTTCGCTCCAGCACGAACGTCGCCACCTGCTTCGTGCGGTGATGGAAGGCGTCATGCTGCAGATACGCGCGGTGGCGCAGTTGCTCGAGCCGGCCTGCGGGCCAGCTCGTGAAGTGCGCGCCTCCGGCGGCTTCGCACGCTCCGCCTTCTGGCGGCAGATGCTTTCGGACGTGCTCGGCACCCCGGTGCGGGTGCCTCAGAGCTTCGAAAGCTCTGGCATTGGCGCCGCGTGGCTTGGCTACCACGCGCTTGGCATCGAGCCGGACATCCTCGGTATCCTCCGATGGGTCCAGCTCGATGAATCGATGTCGCACGAGCCCGATGCGACGAACCACCAATTGTATAGTAGCATGGCTGATCTATATGATCAGGTCTATATCCAATTGGAGGGTCAATTCGAGCAAATCGTTCAGCTACAGAAGCTCTCGATAACATAATTCACTCCACCCACTATAGAGGCTCCAAAGACCCTTACAGACAGCAACAAGTAGCAATTCGCTCCCAATAGAGCGTCAAAACCGCTCTTTTATCCGCACCCCACCCGCACCACCCGAACTGAAGCAACAGACTCATAAATCCGATATTTCTAGAAAGGATGTATTTCAAATGAATTTATTCGATCTTAGTGGTCAAACAGCCGTCATCCTTGGCGGCAATAGCACACTCGGCTCTGTAATGGGAGAGGCATTAGCCGGTCATGGAGCAGCAATAGCAATCGTAGGACGCAACGCGGAGAAGAGTGAAGCTGTTCGCGAGCACATAACCGCACTAGGTGGCAATGTTCGCACCTTCCAAGGAGATACTACCAGTAAGCTAGACCTTCAGCGTGTGATGGAAGAAGTCCTAAATTGGACAGGACAAATTGACATCCTAATGAATTGCCCAGGCAAGAATAGTCCTACTCCATTCTTCGAAATCACTGAAGAGGAATGGGATTCGATTATGGATGTAAACCTAAAGGGCGTTATGCTTGCCTGTCAAGTATTCGGACAATACATGATAAACCGTGGGCAGGGAGGCAGTATCATTAATATCTCCTCCGTCTCCTCGGATCCACCCTTATCCCGTGTATTTACATACTCAGCCTCGAAAGCGGCTATTAACAATCTAACGAAAAACCTGGCTCGCGAGTGGGGACCGAACAATATTAGAGTCAATGCGATCATCCCAGGCTTCTTCCCGGCAGAGCAGAACCGCAAAATTCTATCTGCTGAAAGAGTAGAATCTATTATGCGCCATACACCAATGAATCGATTTGGAGATCCGAAGGAGCTGCAGGGTGCGGCTGTATACTTAGCATCAGGGCAGGCCTCAAGCTTCGTAACTGGTGCCTTGATTCGAGTTGATGGCGGTTTTGGTTCTATGACAATCTAATGTATAATAATGGGGAGTTCTCTAGCTTAACGGTTCGTAATGCGATAGAATGTAACGAGAATATTCACATTTGTACAGTATTGTGCGCTATACCCGAATTAGAAGTTCACTACAGAAGTCAAGTTTTATTGGACTGGTAAATGTGTTTAAATCACAGACTAGAGGAAAAGGATGGAGTAACTATGTCTAAGCAACAAATTGGGGTCGTCGGACTGGCGGTCATGGGTAAGAACTTAGCGATGAACATTGAAAGTCGTGGCTACAGCGTTTCTGTATTCAACCGTTCTCGGGAGAAAACCGACGAAATGCTATCGAAAGAAGCCAAGGGCAAGAATGTAAAGGGTACATATACCATTGAAGAGTTCGTGCAGTCACTAGAATCCCCACGCAAAATATTACTCATGGTTATGGCAGGCAAACCAACAGATGATACGATTCAGCAGCTTGTCCCTCACCTAGATAAAGGCGATATTCTAATTGATGGTGGTAACGCCTACTTCCCAGACACGCAACGACGCAACAAAGAGCTAGAAGCTCAGGGTATTCGCTTTATCGGTACCGGTGTGTCAGGCGGAGAAGAAGGTGCTCTTAAAGGTCCATCTATTATGCCAGGTGGTCAGAAGGATGCATATGAATTAGTAGAGCCAATCCTAACAGCGATCTCAGCCAAGGTGGGCGATGACGCTTGTTGCACGTATATTGGACCAGACGGAGCAGGTCACTATGTCAAAATGGTACATAACGGCATCGAGTATGGTGATATGCAGTTGATTTGTGAAGCCTACCAGCTGCTTAAGGATGTACTTGGGGCAGATACGGATGAGCTTCATACGATTTTCTCTGAATGGAATACAGGTGAACTGGATAGCTATTTGATCGAGATTACAGCTGATATCTTCAAGCAGAAGGATGCTGAAACCGGTAAGCCAATGGTTGATGTTATCCTCGATACAGCAGGGCAGAAGGGTACAGGTAAGTGGACGAGCCAAAGCGCACTAGATTTAGGTGTGCCGTTATCGATCATTACGGAATCGGTATTCTCACGTTTTATTTCTGCAATGAAGCAAGAGCGTGTTGAGGCTAGTAAGATCCTTAAGGGCCCTCAAGCTACTGCGTTCTCAGGTGATCGTCAATCATTCATAGAAGCAGTGCGAAGAGCCCTTTATGCAAGCAAAATATGCTCATACGCACAAGGCTTTGCACAGATGAGAGCAGCTTCTGAGCAATATGGCTGGAACTTGGAATATGGCAATATTGCCATGATATTCCGTGGCGGCTGTATTATCCGTGCTCAATTCCTACAGAATATTAAAGATGCTTATGACCGTAGCCCAGAGTTGAAAAATCTGCTTCTTGATAGCTACTTCCAGAGCATCGTTGAGAATTACCAACAAGCATGGAGACAGGTTATAACTGAAGCTGTATCCAGAGGAATTCCTGTTCCGGGGTTTGCATCAGCAATTGCTTATTACGATAGCTATCGGACAGAACGATTACCCGCTAACCTACTTCAAGCACAAAGAGATTATTTCGGTGCACATACGTTTCAAAGAGTGGATAAAGAAGGTGTATTCCACTTCGACTGGATTGGTCAGCATTAATGTTATTTAGTGGGTAGATCCTCTATATTATCCAATCCATAACAGGCTTCACGGAGTAATGATTTAATCTGCTCTTGCTCGTGTCCATAAGGATATCCTTTGTGTAGCATCAGCATAGCTACCTCGGCAAAGTATTGAAAGTTTTGAAGCAGACGTGGTTGATGCAGACTCAGTAGTGCCGGGTCTTCCTCAGCCACTTTCTGTTTAATATAATCGAGAACCCAAAGAATGTCGTTCTTACATAACACATGACCAGGGTCCATTAGTTTATTAAGCATGGGTTCCTCCTAAAAGTTTTGGATGACCACGCGAGTGGTCGAAAAAACTACTTCGAAAGCATAAGCTAAGTTTTGGATGACCACGCGAGTGGTCGAAAAAACTACTTCGAAAGCATAAGCTAAGGGACAAACGAATGATTAGTTGTGGTTTTCACAACAAAATATAGACGGTTTTACTATTTTTGTTGTGAATGTACCGCAAGTTATTATTCGCTTGTTCCTAAAAGTTTTGGATGTAGCTGTCTTGTTGTTGCGGATGCAACATCATGATCAGCCACCACGCGAGTGGTCGAAAAAACTACTTCGAAAGCATAAGCAATCCTGTTATCATTGTTACTCTAATCAACTATCAAATATACATACGTTGTATCTATTATTTTTATGTCATATGTTATGATGGTCGTAGCTTATTCTTGTCTAGTGGAAGGTGATCATATTGAAGGATCGGAACATCGTGTTAGTGGGGTTTATGGGGACAGGAAAGACAACAATAGGAAGAATGCTAGCCAATAAACTGGATTGGGATTTCGTAGACACAGATGCAAGAATAGAGCAGGAGCAAGGATCCGCGGTAGCCCAGTTGTTCGAGCTTAAAGGCGAACCACAATTTCGTAGAATCGAAACGGAGACGTTGAAGAGGGTTCTAGCCACAGATCGACAGGTAATAGCTACAGGTGGTGGGGCGGTATTGGCACAAGAGAATTGCCACATCATGCTTCAAGGTGGTCTTGTCATTGCCCTTACAGCCGATTCCGCTACGATTATTCGAAGAGTGAGCGGAGATCAGGCACGTCCTTTGCTAAAGGGTGATTTGAAGGAACGAGTATCATCCCTCTTAGAACAACGGAAAAACGCATACGACTTTGCTGATTTGAAGCTGGATACTGCAAAACATACAGTAGAACAAATTGTCGAATTGATCATACAAAAAAGAAGAGAAGCTCAGGATTAATCCAGCTTCTCCCATGCAAGCATACCGCCAGTCATATTCTTCAATCCGGTAAATCCGAGCATTTGCAAATAATCGTGGGCTTTGCCACTACGGTTACCACTGCGGCAGATGAGAATGATTTCGTCTACCCGCTGAATTTCCCCGTGACGGTCTGGCAGCTGTCCTAATGGAATATGAATGGCAGTGGGTATCATCCCTACGGCAACCTCTTCATCTTCTCGGACATCAATTAGATATAACGATTCTCCCTGTGCAAGCCTAACCTTTAGTTCTTCAGGATTAATAGTATCCATTGGTATATCTCCTTTGTAAGCGTTGATTGATTATGCTAGCTTTTATATCTGCTATTGTACAACATGTGAGGGGTGAAACAAAAGAGATGCTATATTGGCTTGTGGGTTTAGGTGGTCTTGTTGGTTCAATGTTACGCTATGGTATTTCGGGGCTGCCTATATTCCTCCCAGTTAACGACATATCTATGGGTGTATACATAGGTAATGTAGTAGGAAGCTTTCTGCTCGCTTGGTTACTTGTTTGTGTAGCTCAGATGGGTCGGTGGGGAGAGCCTGTACAGCATGCAGTAGGAACTGGTTTGCTCGGTTCGTTCACCACGTTCTCTGCATTAAGTGCAGAAGCATTTACCATGCTAGATCGCGGAGATTGGTTATATGCTCTATTCTATGTTGGATTTAGCATCATTGGTGGTTGGATAGCTGCTTGGCTGGGCTGGCGCTTGGGGCAGAATACCATCCCTTATCTAATCAGGGAGAAGGTTGACCTATGAGCTTAATGTGGTTATATGTAGCGTTAGGCGGCTTTACAGGGGCGATAAGTCGATATGCGACAATTCAATACGTTAATGCACGTTTTTCAACAGCTTTTCCTTATGGTACACTAGCTGTGAATGTAATAGGTTCCTTTGCTTTAGGAGTCGTGTTGGGTACAGATATGCGGCAAGAAAACAAGTACGCTTATGCAGCACTGGGAGTGGGATTTCTCGGTTCCTTTACTACGTTTTCTACTTATGCCGTTGAGAGCTTGCTGATGTCCCAGAAGAAGCATTGGAGAGCTCTTATTCTATATCAATTGTTTAGTTATGGTTTGTCAATTGGTGCTGCTGCCATTGGATATGTATGTAGCAGATCATTAACATAATATGAATATGTGGGGAGATAGCGATCAATGAAGGTTCTAGTTACACCAACAGGTAATTTAACAGGAGAAATTAACGCATTATCGTCAAAAAACTATACAACTCGGTACATGTTAGTTGCGGCTCTAGCTGCAGGGGAGAGCACTTTATTATATCCGGCTCACAGTGAAGATAGTGACGCTATGCGTCGTTGTATACAGGATCTAGGTGCGGAGTTAACCGAAACCGAGGATAGAATGGTTATTCGTGGCTTCGGAAATAAGCCAAAGCCGGTCAAGGAATTGAATGTTGGCAATGCTGGAGCTGTTCTCCGATTTCTTATGTCCATTGCGGCATTGACTCCCGAATTAACCTTTGTTAATACATATCCATTATCTCTTGGTAAACGCCCCCATCATGATTTAATTACAGCATTACAACAGATGAATGTGCGCATTGAACATCAAGATGGCAAGCTGCCAATTCGAATCATTGGGGGAAATCCTACTGGTGGTAAAATTCAAGTATCAGGCAATGTGAGTTCACAATTTCTAAGCTCGTTGTTATTCATGACGCCATTATTAGTAGAGGATAGTGAAATCGAGGTGTTGCACGACCTTAAATCGAAGATTGTTGTCGGGCAAACCTTAGAGGTGCTTGCGCAAGCGGGTATTCAAGTAGAAGCTTCCTCTGACTTGATGCATTATCGCATCCCAGGAGGTCAACAATATAAAGCGCAAGATTATATCGTTCAAGGTGATTACCCTGGATCAGCAGCTATTCTTGCCGCAGCTGCTGTCACGGAGTCCGATGTAAGGCTACATCGCCTAATGGAGAATAGTAAGCAGGGTGAGCGTGCGATCGTTGATGTACTCAGGATGATGGAGGTTCCATTAACGCATCAGCAGGATATCGTACACATCCAAGGTAATCGGCGATTGAAGGCAGTAGAATTTGATGGAGACGTCGCTACAGATGCTGTACTTGCAATGGTAGCGGCTGCTGTATTCGCTGAAGGCACATCTCGCTTCTACAATGTAGAGAACTTACGTTATAAAGAATGTGATCGAATAACCGATTATTTGCATGAATTACGCAAAGCTGGGGCCGATGTTGAGGAAAGACAGAGCGAGATTATTGTCCATGGTCGTCCAGAAGGTGTAGAGGGTGGAGTAAACATTGATGCCCACTTCGATCATCGTGTGATCATGGCGCTAACGGTTGTCGGTTTACGTTCGAATAAAGGGCTGACTATTCACGATGCTCATCATGTGGCAAAGTCGTATCCTCAATATTTTGATCATCTTCGTTCATTGGGTGCACAAATTCAGGTCCAGGAATAAGATACTACAAGCTCTAGAACTCAAAAACTTTAGGAGGTATACCCATGGTATTCGAGAATCCACCTAGGGAAAGAATCAAGGAAATTTTGGAGGAAACGACCAATGTGGCTGTAGTAGGATTATCAGATAATCCTGAACGTACCTCACATATGATTGCACAGGCAATGAAGCTTCGAGGCTATCGTATTATTCCAGTTAATCCGAATGCTGCTCAAATATTGGACGAAACCTGCTATCCTTCGCTTAGTGATATTCCTGATAAGGTACATATTGTCAATGTATTCAGGCGAAGTGATCAGGTTGTTCCAATTGCTGAGGAAGCGGTAAAAATTGGAGCCAAGGTATTCTGGCTACAATCTGGAATTATGAATGATGAAGCAGCTGCAATTGCAAGTGAGGCCGGGCTTGAAGTCATTATGGATCGATGTATTAAAGTAGAAGATGCCGTGCTTCGCCCCAATCGTTAGACCATAATCAAGCAATGATTGGTCAACATAATAAGGACAGCCAATTGTAATACTATAAGAGGCTCCATAATCAAACAGATGTGAATCCGTTCATTGGAGATACATTCCACTGTTCGATATGGGGACTTTTATTCTTAAGAAGAAAAAGGAGGCTGTCCAGTTTGTATAATCAACAACAACAAAATTATCAGAACGCAGGTTTTAACTTTCAACCCGTGCAATCTCAGTACCGTGGCATTCAAAGACAGTATCAGCCAGCCGGTCAAGTTCAATCGTTCTACCAAGGAGCGGGAATAAATCAATTCCCAACAAGCACGCCAAATCCATCTTTCCAGAACCAGAGCTTTCAGAATCAAGGGCAATTTCAACAACAACCTCAATTCAATAATCAAGAACAATTCCATGGTGCGAACTATCGAGGTAACCAAGCCGGTCATGACAATTACCTGAGAGCAGATTCAGTCAATCCATCCCAAAACCAATTCGGCATTGGTACCCAAGGAACAGGCGGACAGACAGGTATCCAGAATCAGTTTGGTTTTCAAGGACAAAACCAAATTGGTCAACAAAATCAAAATCAGTTCCATGCAGCAAATTACCGAGGCAATCAGCCAGGACACGACAACTATCTTAGAGCTGATTCGGTGAATCCTTCTCAGAATCAATTCGGGACTCAGAATCAATTCGGAAATCAGAACCAATTTGGCCTGCAAAACCAAATGGGGACTCAGAACCAAATGGGGACTCAGAACCAAACGGGTCAAGTACAATCTCCAGAAGCTTTTCATTCCGCTAACTATCAAGGTAACCAACCTGGGCACGATAGCTATCTAAGAGCTGATTCAACTCAACCAAGCAATATTTCACAACAATTCGGAATAAGATAATCGATCCAGAAGCAACGTAAGCGGACCCCTTGTGGGTCCGCTTATCTTCTATTTATTCATCTGACTGAACTTATAAAGGGGGTGTCGATCATGCAACAACAAACAAATACGAACATGATTTCGGATCGTAACGTGCTGACTGATAAGGAGCTCCATTATATTAAGGATTACTTGTCATGGGAGCTGTTGGCTATGAAGAAGTGTCATCATTCGGCACAATTATGCCAAGATCCCCAAATAAAGATTCAAATTAATGAGATAGGCAAGACGCATATGAATAACTACAATACCTTGCTAAATCACCTACAATAATAAGGAGATGATCACTTGAGTACCGAACTTGCTATGCCGTCTACGGGACAATTACCTAAGGTAAAAGGTCCAGAAATGAATGATCGTGACTTTATTAATGACATTCTTAGTTTGGAGAAATATCTCACGAATGGCTACAACGTAGGACTTAACGAGATGCAGAATCCGAAGTTACATCAGGATGTTCAACAGATTCTTATTCAATCCCATACGAATCAGTGGGGCGCTTTTAATCTCATGTTTCAGAAAGGCTGGTACAAAATGAAAGCAGCCGATTCAATGGAAGTGAATAACACCCACACACAGTTTAATAACTATAAGACTCAATTTCCAAACTTTAGCTAGTGCATGAAAGTGGTTTGGCTCCGGACAAAAGTCTGGAGCTATTTAATCAAACAAATCTCCGAACACATCCATCATATTCTTCTTTTTCTTATACTTCTGATCGGGATATCTGCCGCTTTTATTCTGATCGTGGGATGTATACTGCTTGCGTTCATATTCCTCGTGAAATTGATTGAAGGGCTCACGAATTTCTTGAATACCTTGAGACAGTTTTTCTAGTTCTCCACGATCAAGCCATACTCCCTTGCAGGATGGACATACATCAATCATAATGTTATCTTTACTTACCTCACGCATTCTTACATTGTCGCAAACTGGGCAATTCATAGAGATGCCTCCTAATTAAATGATATGATATGTACGTATTTATATTATAATAGGTTTCAGAGAGAAAAACTATTCAATCAAGGAAGTGTAGTCTGTGAACAGCGAAGAAATTATTAAAGTTATGGCGAGTCAAGGACTTCGAATCACGGAGCAGCGTCGTACAATTGCGAAGCTCTTTGCTGATGCGGAAGGTTATCTGGCACCCAAAGATGTATATGAACATATGGAGAAAACATACACGGGACTTAGCTTTGACACAGTATATCGAAATTTGCGAGTATTACATGAGATGGATGTGCTAGAGCAATTTGTATTTGAAGATGGAATACGCTTTAAAGTACATTGCGGTGGCCATGATCACCATCATCATCTCATGTGTATATCTTGTGAGAAGACAATCCCTGTTGAATATTGCCCAATGCCACAAATGAACGGAATTCCTGCTGATTTCCAAGTTATAAGGCATAAGTTTGAGATATTTGGCTATTGTAAGGATTGTAAGCAGGAAGCGTCGAACGCTTCTGAGTTAACGGGGTTGCAGACATGAAGAAGATATTAAAAATCCCCATTTATTTTTACCGCAAATTTCTCTCTCCTCTCAAGCCTCCGACTTGTCGGTTTTATCCGACATGCTCCGAATATGCCTTAGGAGCTTTAGAACAGCATGGAGCTGTGAAGGGCTCATACCTAACAGTATTACGGATATGCAAGTGTCATCCCTTTCACCCAGGTGGAATCGACCATGTTCCCCCAAACGCGAAGAAGCGTCAACTAACAGAAGAGACGCACTCAAATCTTGACACGGAATAGACGTATTCGTTATAGTTTTCCCAGTGGACCGGTTTTTTTGACATACTAGCATGTTAAGGACGGCGAAGCCGTTTATTCTTGTGTTTTTTATAATGATTCGGAGGTATTGACTATGTCTGAAAGCAAAAAAACTTTTTATATTACAACACCTATTTATTATCCTAGTGATAAATTACATATTGGACACGCTTATACTACGGTTGCTGGGGATGCAATGGCACGCTACAAGCGACTTCGTGGTTACGATGTGATGTATCTCACTGGAACAGATGAGCATGGACAGAAAATTGAGCGCAAAGCTCAAGAGAAGGGTGTGAGTCCTCAACAATTCGTTGATGATATTGTTGTAGGGATAAAATCACTATGGGATAAGCTAGAGATTTCTAATGATGATTTTATTCGAACAACGGAAAGACGACATAAGCAAACGGTAGAGAAGGTATTCCAACGGTTTGTAGATCAAGGAGACATCTACCTTGGTGAGTATGAAGGTTGGTATTGTACCCCATGTGAGACGTTCTTCTTAGAACGTCAACTCATGGATGCTAACTGCCCCGATTGTGGAAGAGCGGTTGAGCTACTTAAGGAACAAAGCTATTTCTTCCAAATGAGTAAATACGCGGATCGGCTGTTAATGTACTATGAGAGTAATCCAGATTTCATTCAACCTGAATCACGTAAGAATGAGATGATTAATAATTTTATTAAACCAGGCTTAGAGGATTTGGCTGTGTCACGTACTACCTATGATTGGGGGATTCCAGTATCCAATGATCCAAAGCATGTTATCTATGTTTGGATTGATGCCTTGTTGAATTATGTGACTGCACTTGACTATGAGACAGCTGATCCAACCAAGTTTAAGCGTTATTGGCCTGCGGATGTTCATCTTATGAGCAAGGAGATTGTGAGATTCCATACGATCTATTGGCCTATTATGCTGATGGCATTGGATCTTCCCTTACCGAAGAAGGTTTTCGCCCATGGATGGTTGCTGATGAAAGACGGTAAGATGTCAAAGTCCAAGGGTAATGTTGTCGATCCCGTTATGTTGATCGAGCGGTATGGACTTGATGCATTACGTTACTATTTGCTTCGTGAGGTTCCTTTTGGGGCCGATGGTACGTTCACACCTGAAGGCTTCGTAGAGAGAGTAAATCATGATCTAGCTAATGACCTAGGGAATTTATTAAATCGTACGATTGTGATGATAGACAAATATTTCAATGGCAATATTCCAGGCTACTCAGGACAAGTCACCCCATTTGATCGTGAGCTCGAGGAGCTTGCATTATCTGCAGTAAGTAGAGTAGAAGAAGCTATGGAGCGTATGGAATTTTCGATAGCGTTAGCAGCTATCTGGCAGCTTATAGGTCGAACGAACAAATATATTGATGAAACTCAGCCTTGGATGCTTGTTAAAGATGAGACAAGACAGAATGAGCTAGCTTCTGCGATGCACCATCTAGCGGAATCCTTGCGTTTCATATCTATATTGATTCAACCCTTCCTTACGAAGACTCCGAAGCTAATGTGGGAGCAGCTGGGCATAACCTCTACATCGTTAACGAGCTGGGACAGTATGAGTCAGTTTGGGAATATTCAAGCTGGTATGAAGGTTCACAGAGCTGACCCTATGTTCCCTCGTCTTGATGTAGGAAGTGAGGTTGAGTATATTGCAGCTGCAATGGGAGGTTCAAGCCACGTGGAAAGCAACCCAGTGGAGAGTATACCTGTGGAAAGCAACAAGCCAGTGATAGAAGCTGTTGAATCATCTGGACCTCCAGAAATCGCTTATGAAGATTTCGCCAAGGTTGAACTAAGAGTAGCAGAGGTCATTGCAGCTGAGGCTGTCAAGAATGCCGATAAGCTACTGAAGCTGCAGCTTGATCTAGGTACCGAGCAACGACAGGTCGTCTCAGGTATAGCCAAATTCTATACGCCAGAGGAACTTGTTGGCAAAAAAGTGATATGTGTAACTAATTTAAAGCCGGTTAAGCTACGTGGCGAGTTATCTCAAGGAATGATCCTAGCTGCATCAGAGGGAGATCGATTACGTGTTGCCACCGTAGACGGTGACATGCCGAATGGATCGATTGTGAAGTAATAACTATACGCCTATAGAATAAGGTGAGCCTAGAGGCTCACCTTTCTAAGTTTGCGTGGCGTTATTCAATTTTGCTATGCAAAAGTATTGACACATCGAAAATAATATGGGTATAATCCTAACTGTAAATAATAATTATTACGATTTACAAATTATTGGAGGAATATACTTATGAAAACAATTAAAATGGCTTTATTGATCTTATTTATTGCATCAATCGTTGTGGGTTGTGGTAATTCTAACGACTTTACTGTTGAGGGTAAGGTGAATGTTGTGACCAGCTTTTACCCACTCTACGACTTTGCTCAGAAAATTGGTGGGGAGCATGTGAATGTAATTAATTTAGTTCCGGCTGGTGTTGAATCGCATGACTGGTCACCTAAGCCTAGGGATATGAGTAATATTACGAAAGCAGATGTATTTATTTATAATGGTGCAGGTTTTGAGGGCTGGGTCGATGATTTTCTCGATAGCTTGAAGAAAGATAGTTCATTATTGGTTGTTGAAGCTATTCACGATGTTGATCTAATCGAAATTGGAGAAGATGCGCATGCAGAAGAAGAGCACGCAGAAGATGCGCATGCAGAAGAAGAGCACGCAGAAAATGCGCATGCAGAAGAGGAGCACACAGAAGATGCGCATGCAGATGAAGCGCACGCCGATGAGCATGCTGGAGAAGAAGAGCATGCGCATGGAGACGTTGATCCACATGCTTGGTTAAGCCCACTTCAAGCCAAAGCTATGGCAGCAACAATTAAGGAACATCTGATCGAAGCGGATCCTTCACATAAGGATGATTACGAAGCAAACTATAGCTTACTTGCCGACCGTCTTCAACAGCTGCATGATCAGTTCGTTCAAACTGTAGCCCAAGCACCGAAGAAAGAAATTGTTGTTTCTCACGAAGCATTTGGTTACATCGCCAGAGACTATGGTATTACGCAAATTGGTGTTATGGGACTATCCCCAGATGCCGAGCCGACTGTTCAACGGATGAATGAAATTACTAACTTCGCCAAAGAACACGAAATCAAATATATTCTATTTGAAGAACTTGTATCCCCTAAACTGGCGGAAACTCTTGCGAAATCCTTGGATATTGAAACCCTAGTATTAAATCCGCTTGAAGGACTCACAGAGGAACAAGTTACTGCTAAGGAAGACTATTTTACGATTATGGCTAAAAATTTGACAACCATTGAGAAAGCACTACAATAACAATAGATGAAGAATTAGTTTAAGTAGCGAGAGTAGGGGCATTCAACATGGCTGAATCTAATAAAGTAATTAATCAATGTCATGATAGCATCATATCCATGGATAAAGTATCCTTTCATTATGATGGTAGGAATGTGATCGAAGGGCTAGACTTAACCATTCTACAACGCGATTTTGTAGGATTAATAGGTTCTAATGGGGCAGGCAAGACGACTCTACTAAAGATGATCGTTGGCTTATTAAAACCTAGTAGTGGAGAAATTCGTCTATTCGGTCAGCCATTATCACAGTTTAACGGCTGGGATCGAATAGGTTATGTACCTCAGAAGAATATGCTAAATCCCTTATTCCCAGCCACTGTGAAGGAAGTTGTATTATCTGGTCTATATGGAAAGAAGAGAATGCTCAAGCGGGTGACGGTGGAAGATCGCCATAAATGCACGGAAGCACTACATGCTCTGGGCATTGAAGACTTGGCTGATATTAGAATTGGTAAGCTTTCTGGCGGACAACAGCAGCGTGTATTCTTAGCTAGGTCCTTGATTAATAACCCAGAGCTCCTTATCCTTGATGAGCCAACCATCGGCATTGATGCTGAGACACAAGAAAGCTTCTTTCATATGATCAAGCATATGCATCAGCGTCATAATATAACATTCCTGATGGTATCTCATGATGTGGATCTGATGCAATCGTATCTTGGTCACGAACCAAAGAATACAATAGGTAAATTGAAGTTCTATGTGAAGCACTCTCACGAATTGGATAATTGTGTAGAGGATAATCTGGCACATACACTGCGTGATTTGCGAAATCATCTTGAGCTCCATGCGCAGCTCCATTAGATGAGAATGGGGAGAGCACATACATGGATATTTTTACATTGGACTTTTTTCTAAGAGCATTAATAGGTGGAATATTGATTGGCTTAATGGCTCCAATGATCGGACTATTCGTTGTATTACGCAGACTATCGATGATAGGTGATACACTTGCTCACGTTTCTATCGCTGGAGTTGCATTTGGTTTTCTAATTAATGTTTATCCCTTATTGCTAGGACTAATTTTTGCAGTGGTCGCTGCTTTTGCCATTGAACATCTACGTCGTACGTTTCGCTCTTATGCGGAATTATCGATTGCTATTATTCTATCTGGTGGTATCGCACTTGCTTCTGTTCTATTCACTCTGGGCAGAGGCTTTAATATGAATGTAATGAGCTATTTGTTCGGAAGTATTCTTACGCTGAACCGCATGGATCTGTGGTTGGTTGCTGTTGTAACATTGTTTATCGTTCTTTTCGTCTTATTGTTCTATAAGGAGCTTTTCTTATTAACCTTTGATGAGGATGCTGCTAGTGTAAGTGGTCTTCCTGCCCGCTGGTTAAACATTATCCTGACCGTCATGACGGCACTAGTAGTTAGTGTAGCTATCAAGATTGTCGGCGCTTTGCTGGTATCTGCCTTACTTACTTTACCTGTTGCCTGTAGTCTTGCAGTTGGCAGAGGGTTCCGTCCTACACTATGGATGGCGATTGTATTCTCAGAAGTAGCGGTTGTTGGAGGACTTGTTATCTCCGGATTGTGGAATTTAGCACCAGGAGGGACTATTGTGTTGCTTCTTATCGGCTTTCTATTAGTTACTCTTACAGTTCGAAAGGGCTTAAGGATATAAGCGTATTCATCTAAAACTCGGAGGTGTATCGGTGGAAGTTAATATATGGATAGCCTTTCTAGCAGGGGTGGCTTCATTTGTTTCACCTTGTTGTCTTCCTTTATTCCCCTCATATATTTCTTATATTACAGGTATTTCTGTAAGTCAATTAAAGTCGGAGCATAACTCACGAGAAATACGGATGAAGATGTTAACCCATACGGCATTTTTTGTGCTTGGTTTTTCCATTGTGTTCTATACCCTCGGATTAGGTGCTGGTGTGCTGGGTGATTTTTTTGCTGAATATAGAAAACTAATCGGACAGATGTCCGCGATATTAATAATTGTGATGGGATTATTCCTTATAGGCTTGTTCCGACCTGAATTCATGATGAAAGAACGGAAATTGCCCTTTAATTTTAAACCAGTAGGTTATCTTGGCACATTATTAGTCGGGTTTGGTTTTGCTGCGGGTTGGTCCCCATGTATCGGTCCCATCTTAGTAGCAATTATTGCCTTAGCGGTCAAAGAACCGTCCTCTTGGTTTATGTTAATTACTGCATACACATTGGGATTTGCGCTACCCTTTATGGTCCTTGCCTTTTTCTTAGGATCGGTTAAATGGATATTGAAATATTCTAATATGTTCATGAAGATCGGCGGCGGAATAATGATCGTAATGGGCGTACTTCTTTATACCGATAGAATGTATAAAATTACAATATGGTTTAATTCCATCACCCCGGAATGGCTTAAATTCTAAGAGCTGAACAAGCTCTCTAAGTGAAATACTCGATCTTTGCTTCAGGAAAAGTACTAAATATACGCTCAGTAATAAATTCGCGTAGAGCTTCAGCTTGATCATCAGGATAAACGTACTTTCCTTGACCCCAACGTCCCCATTTGTACTTCCTTTTGGCTTCGTCCATCTCCAGCTTGGATTTGGGGTAACGTAGCTCAATAACCCTCTTAGCTGTCTTGGTGAAGCGATGCTGGATTAGCTCGAATGTTAAATTCTTGCTTGCTTCTACAGGAACCGCTTCTCCTAGTTTCTGAAGTAAATTTGCATATCCTTCTTCCCAGCCCTCATGCCAAATTATTGGTGCAATAATAAAGCCTAACGGATAACCTGCACGGGCTACCTTTCCCGACGCTTCCACACGCTCTTGAAAGGATGATGTTGCCGGCTCGAAGTTTTTAATGACATAATCCGCATTAACGCTAAAACGGAAGCGTGTATGGCCATTGTGCTTGGCATCAAGTAATGAATCGACATGATGAAATTTAGTAACAAACCTTAATCGTCCTAAAGGTTGCTCACCCATGTATTCAATTAATTCCCTAAGTGAGCCTGTTATGTGTTCAATCCCAACAGGATCAGAGGTACATGCCGCTTCGAAACGAGTAATCTCAGGCTCGCGTTCTTGGATGTACCCAGTCGCAGCCCCAAGAATATCTTCCATATTCACATAAACTCGTATATATGGCTTTGTGCCTAGAGTCGTCTGTAGGTAACAATAGTGACAATGTCCCATACATCCCGTAGCAATCGGTATGGCATATTCAGCAGAAGGCTTTGAGGTATCAAAAGTAAGCGTTTTGCGGATGCCGACGACTAAGGTTCTCTTGGCAATCTTGTACTTTTCAGCGTCGCTTTCACCTGGTAGATCTCGAATTTGATTATGCGAAGTTGTTTCCCGTATGGGGAGTCCTAACTGCTTGGCCCATTCAAGTATACGCTGACCTTTTGGATAAAGAAGTGCATTCGGCTCAAAATAGACTAGCTCAGGTACAAATTGCAGCGTATTCTTCTTCCGTTCTAACAATTCGACTGTCATCTTGTTATATCTCCTCACTTATTGCTATCTGAATGTTGTTAATAGCATACCATCATAAATTGTCACTAACTCATGGCAATTACAGGCGAATAATGCTTGCCTCGCCAATGTCAAAAAGTGTATCATACATAAAGAGACAAGCGTGTTCGTTACTATATAACAATAAATAGGGGGTTAGGAATGGCAACTCCGAGCATGGAAGATTATCTTGAACGTATCTATATGCTAATCGACGAGAAGGGCTATGCCCGCGTATCGGACATTGCAGAAGGCTTGGAAGTACATCCTTCCTCAGTTACTAAGATGATACAAAAGCTAGATAAGGATAATTACTTAATTTATGAGAAGTATCGTGGATTGATCATGACATCAAAAGGTAAAAAGATGGGCAAACGATTAGCTGATCGCCATCAGCTATTAGAGAACTTCCTCCATACAATTGGTGTACAAGCTGACAATATATATAAAGATGTAGAAGGGATCGAGCATCATTTAAGCTGGGATTCCATAACATGTATTGAAACCTTGGTTGAATATTTCAATCGTGATCCATCTCGTCTAGAGAGTTTGAAACAGGTTCGCGCCGAATTAGATAACGAAGAATAATAGGACTGCCGAGGCAGTCCTATTATTTTTTTGAATAACAGAACAGATACTTAAGTCATTAGTCCAACTTCTCGCCGCATACATTTCCTTATAACGATTAAAGCTCCAAAAGGGGAGATGTGCTGTTGAAAATCAATGCGGTGTTCGAAGGGGGCGGGGTAAAGGGAATAGCGATTGTAGGTGCTGTTCAAGCGGCCGAGGAATGCGGGTTTCAGTTTAATGAAGTCGCTGGTACTTCTTCAGGTGCGATTATTGCATCCTTACTTGCGGCGGGGTATACGTCTGAGCAATTAAGGCAGATAATCTTAGACACACCCTTTATACAATTCGTGAATGGTAGGACCACTTGGTTAGGGTCAAGCTTTCGACTGTTATTTAAGAAAGGTCTATATTCTGGAGATCCGATAGAACAATGGATATATCAATTGCTAGCTAAGAAGGCTGTCTATACATTCGCAGATCTCCCTGCACTAAAACTGCGCATTATAGCCTCAGATATAAGTGATGGGAGACTAATGGTTCTACCTGACGATCTGCCTCTTTACAATATTGACCCTTCTACATTCTTAATATCCAGGGCTGTTAGAATGAGTACGAGTATTCCTTATTTTTTTGAACCGGTTCTGATTAGAAAGAACAAGAACGATCTTCCCATCTATGTTGTAGATGGAGCTTTGCTAAGTAATTTTCCACTATGGATCTTTGACAGAGAGCGCTTAGTTTCAAGGCAATCGAGGAGTATCGTGCCATCCATAGGATTCCAGCTAGTCGGAAAACTAGAGCAGGTGCCAAGGAAAATCATAGGTCCTATTTCGATGTTCTATGCATTGTTCGCAACGATGATGGAAGCACATGATGAGAGGTACATCGAGGATCATAATCGGTATAGAACAATAAAAATCCCCACACTGGGTGTTCGAACGACACAGTTTGATCTGTCGGACGAAGTCAGCATGAGGCTATTCGAATCTGGCTATGATGCTGGTATGAAGTTTTTCAGAAACTGGAGTATCTCATCTTATCAGAAGGATTATACGAAGCATATCATTGATGAGAGACCTAGGTTATCTTCCTATGATTAATGATATTTGGGTGGATCCTCGTCATCCTTCTTAGTTCCCTTAATAACCCGAAACATAGACTTCTTCGTATTGGACTTAGGACGTCCTTGAGGACGGCGAGCATTATTCCTCTGACCACGTTGAAACTGCTTAGGTGGAAATTTATATAAGACGAACACAATTCCGAATATAAGTAATGGCATCCAGACGGATTGGATATTAGCTAGTAATCCAATGGCAATAAGTCCGAATATGATATAACTGATCGTTTTGGAATGACGATACATTAAGAGATCTCCTCTGCAAGGCGATTATCCATCTCAAGTACACGGTTAAAGGAAGCAATTGCAACTTCAACCTGAGCATCAGTTGGCTCTTTCGTAGTTAACAGCTGTAGCCATAACCCCGGGTAACCCAGATATCTAAGAACAGGATACTCTCTCACGGAGTTAGTTGCCTTAAGAACCTCATAAGATACACCTATAACTACAGGTAACAGTAGTAAACGCTGGTAAATACGTTCCCATAATGTATCATAGTATAAAAAGGAATATATTATTACCCCAACCAGAACCGTGAACACAATAAAGCTACTCCCGCAACGATAATGCAGGGTGTTAAATTTCTGAACATTACTAACGGTTAATTCTAATCCAGCTTCATACGCACTGATTACCTTGTGCTCTGCACCGTGGTATTGGAATAACCGTTTGATTAAAGGTGTTTGTGAAATAGCGAACAAATACACTAGCAATAAAATAATTTTGATAACACCTTCAAGCAGGTTATGAAGAATTTGATTTTCAAAACTAGAACCGAATATGAAGTCTTCGACAAACACCGGAACAAGTGTAAAAATCAACTTACCCATGATAAAAGAAAGGATCCCTACTACAGCAACACTGAGGATCACTCCAAGATTGCTAAGCATACCGCCTTTTTCTTTTTTAGCCTTTTGATCTGTTGCTTCTTCCGGACCGACCTCATCCTCAGCATATGCCTCAGCAGAGAAATTAAGAAATTGAGAACCCTTAGCACTTGAATCTATAATACCTACTAATCCTCGTATAAAAGGAATTTTCTTCAATACACGAACCCAGTTTTTATCCCGTCTCGGCATCTCGTGAAAATCAATCTGATTATTCTTGCGACGAACCGCTGTAACGAACACGGTTTTGCCAGCGAACATCACACCTTCTATAACTGCCTGTCCGCCATATATGCCAAGCTTATTCTGCGACAACAATGAGTCACCCTTCCTATGTGTACTAATTATTATTGTAGCGAATTATGAGATGGAATGCCACACATACTAACAGAGCTTGTTCAAAAAGTTACATTAAATTGAACAATCTTTAATGGATATTAACTAGGAGGGCCGTGGCTGTTCATGAAAAAAATATATTTCGCGCTATATATCGGATTTTTCGCTGGATTAATATGGGGGCTTGTTCGTTGGATGTTTTATTTTTTTGATTTTACTAAGGTGCTGCCGGGATTCTTGATCGAGCCTTTCTTCCCCAAGGATTTTATGCATTCATGGGTAGGGCACATAACAGGTATAGGGGCTTTTATTCTGATGTCTATCGTTGCGTCACTGCTGTATGCAGTTTTCCTGAGCAAAAAAGAGGGACCTTGGCCTGGCATACTATATGGTATGATTTGGTGGGTCTTTGTCTACGTACTAATTGGTCCCGTCATTGGGATGCTACCTTGGATTCGAACCTTAGATCTGAATAGTATACTTAGTGATGCTTGCGTTTTCACACTATGGGGAGTGTTTATTGGGTATTCGATTGGACTTGAATTTACAGATGTAAGAAACTATGAGCCCCAGACGGAATGAAATAAATCATTCTCAAAACATCATACCCTATGGTAAAATAAAATGATTGCCATTGCTTCACTAATGCAGGAGGGAATTACATGAGTAAGATTGTTGTTATCCATGGACCAAATTTGAATATGTTAGGTATTCGCGAGCCTGCAATTTATGGAGCGGATACACTAGCAAGCATTGAGAAGAGACTGACGGAGCTAGCGAAGTCGTTAGATATTCAAGTTGAGTTTTATCAGTCTAACCATGAAGGCGCGATCATTGATAGGATCCAAGCCTGCTATGGGGCAGTGGATGGCATTGTAATTAACCCCGGGGCCTTCACTCATTATAGCTATGGTATTCGTGATGCATTTAGCAGTATATCAGTCCCTTTTGTAGAGATACATCTATCTAATATACATAAAAGGGAAGAATTTCGACAGAATTCAGTTACAGCTTCAATAGCTGTCGGACAGATCAGTGGGTTCGGAGCATATAGTTACGAGCTTGGATTGTTGGCCATCCATCGACACGTACAGGGGAATGGCACTCATGAATAATCAACGACTTACTAAGCTAAGAGCGCTTATGGCAGAGTTTAATGTTGAAGCGTTACTGGTCACTAACCCTATGAATCGCAAGTATATAAGTGGTTTTACTGGCTCTTCGGGAATCCTGTTAATTACAGCAAACAAAGCTGTGTTATACAGTGATTTTAGATACCGGACACAAGCACCTGAACAAGCACCAAGCTTCGAATTCATTGAACATCAGGCGAATGTCATGGAGACAATATGGGAATCCGCTATAGCGTTACATATCTCTGAGATAACCTTTGAGGCTCATGATATGAGTTTCGAAACTTATTCCTCCTATTTAAATAAGCTGAAAGGCATTAAGTTAATTCCAGCGCAAAAGTGGATTGAGCAACTTCGAATGGTGAAGGATGACACGGAGCTTGCCATTATGCGTGAAGCCGCTTTGTTGGCCGACCAGACCTTCAATCATATTACGGCTCTACTAAAGCCTGGCATGAAAGAACGGGACATCGCTTTAGAGATCGAATTTTACATGAGGCATCACGGTGCAACTTCAAGCTCCTTCGAAACCATTGTAGCTTCTGGCGAACGTTCTGCTTTGCCACATGGAGTAGCTTCTGATAGAATTCTTCAATATGGTGAATATGTAAAATTAGATTTTGGTGCTTTCTATCAAGGATATTGCTCAGATATTACTCGCACAGTAATGCTGGGGAAACCCACAGAACGTCATCGCGAAATTTATCAGATTGTTCTTGAGGCTCAGCTAACCACATTAGAACAAATTCGTCCAGGTATGTCAGGACGTGAAGCGGATGCCATAGCTAGGAATATCATAACCAAGCATGGATATGGAGATTTGTTCGGTCATGGAACCGGCCACGGTCTCGGGATGGAAATCCATGAATCACCCCGGCTATCCTTAACTGGTGATACCGTGCTGGAGCCAGGGATGACGGTCACTGTAGAGCCTGGAATTTACATTGCAGGGTTTGGTGGAGTACGAATAGAAGATGATGTTGTTATAACCTCAACGGGTGTTGACATATTGACACATGCAACAAAAGATTTTATAGTGATTGATTAGGATTAGTAATCGTAATTTACATTTTTGTTTTAATGGTTTTACTTCGTAACTTCACATGCTACACAAAACTTAGCTTATGCTTACGAAGTAGTTTTGTTTTTATGGTTTTTACTTCGTAACTCCACATGCTACACAAAACTTAGCTTATGCTTACGAAGTAGTTTTGTTTTTATGGTTTTTACTTCGTAACTCCACATGCTACACAAAACTTTTAGGAGGATTAACATGATCTCAGTAAACGACTTCAAAACAGGCTTGTCCATCGCAGTAGACACCGACATTTTTACAGTAATTGATTTTCAACACGTAAAACCTGGTAAAGGCGCTGCATTCGTACGTTGTAAGCTTAAGAACATTCGTAACGGCAACACGGTTGAACGAACTTTTCGAGCTGGTGAGAATGTAGGTAGAGCTCATATTGAGAATAAACAAATGCAATACCTGTATGCTAGCAGTAATGAGCATGCTTTTATGGATACTGAGACTTATGACCAAATTACATTAGATAGCAAACAAATTGAATGGGAATTAAATTTCCTGACTGAAAATATGCTAATTAATATAATGAGCTACGAAGGCGAAATTATTGGCATTAGTTTGCCAAACAGCATTGAGCTTAAGGTGATTGAAGCAGAGCCGGGAATCAAAGGAAATACAGCACAAGGTGCTCTAAAATCTGTTAAGCTTGAAACGGGCTTCTCTGTCATGGTTCCATTGTTCATTAACGAGGGCGATAAATTGTTAGTTGATTCACGTGAGGGTAAGTACATATCTAGAGCTTAAGACTTTAAGCTTGCGCAGCAATCTAAAGCCTAGCATATGCTTACGAAGTAGTTTTATCGATCACTTGCGTGATCTTCAAAAACTTTTAGGAGGTGACCTCTTGTCTTTGATCGTTATGAAATTTGGCGGTAGCTCGGTAGGTGATGCCGAGCGAATGAAACGCGTCGCAAATCGAATTGCGGAATCCAAGAAGAATGGTCACAGTTGTGTCATCGTTGTCTCGGCCATGGGGGACACCACAGACGATCTTATTGATCTTTCTAAACAGCTGAATCTGAACCCGCCTGCTCGGGAGATGGATATGCTCCTCTCGAATGGCGAGCAGATTTCTATGTCATTATTATCGATGGCGGTTAATAGTCTAGGTATTCCTGCTGTATCATTTACAGGCTGGCAGGCAGGCATTACTACGGAATCCATACACAGTAGAGCAAGGATCTCAGATATTAATCCTGCCCGTATTATTAGCGCATTGGATGAAGGTAAAGTTGTTATAGTAGCAGGCTTCCAAGGCGTTAGCGTCGAAGGGGAGGTTACTACTCTAGGCAGAGGTGGATCAGATACCACTGCTGTAGCATTAGCAGCAGCCATACATGCCGATCTTTGTGAAATTTATACAGATGTAGATGGCATTTATTCAACTGATCCACGAATAGTAAAATGTGCGAGAAAGCTGAAGGAAATCTCTTATGACGAAATGCTAGAGCTAGCCCATCTAGGGGCTGCTGTCCTTCATCCTCGTGCGGTTGAATATGCTAAGTACTATAATGTGCAGCTCGTCGTGCGCTCTAGCTTCAATTATAACGAGGGAACATTAGTGAAGGGGGATACAGTGTTGGAACAAGGAATCGTAGTAAATGGTATAGCGTGCGATAAGAATATAGCTCGAATTAGCATTCTAGGAGTCGAGGATCAACCGGGAATTCTGGCTCGTGTGTTCACAGCTTTAGCAAGTGAGCATGTGAATGTAGATATCATTGTACAGAGTGGTGTTTCAGATGGTAAAGCTGACTTTTCCTTTACTGTTGAATCTACGGATATAGAGAAGGCTATTAAAGTTATTGAGAATATACGTAATGATGTATCGTATGTCGAAATCACTTCAGAGACGGACCTGGTGAAGATCTCAATTGTTGGAGCTGGAATGGTATCCAATCCTGGTGTGGCTGCGAAGATGTTCGATGTGATCTCCCAACAAGGAATTAGCATTAAAATGGTTAGTACGTCGGATATCAAAGTCTCTTGTGTCATCCATAATCATTCCATGAACGATGTGATTGCAGCACTTCATACCGCTTACGGACTTGATACGACAGAGCAGGCAGTAGTTGGTGGTCCTCAGGATCGCAGATAAGACTAGTATGAGGTACCATAAGAAGGACCGCAGAAATTATTCCGCGGTCCTTCTTGTTGACTAAGAGTGATATGTTGACTAAGGATGATAATAAGATTACTAAGAGCAAATAGTGCCCATGTGCACTTATTTTTTCGGAATATGCCTAAAAAGCAGGGCTAATAACCATTTACAATTATCTGATGGAACAACTTGGATTATGTTGCTGTAGATCGCGATTAGTTGTAATTTTGCATCTATTCTTCTACGACGATTAGTAAATAAAAAAACAGTTGTAATATCGCAACTAATCTATTATTTCCCCACAGTTTGAGTCCGAATAAATTGCCACTCAAGTAATTTTACCGAAGAAGAAGCTGACGATCTTTAAGAACAGCGCAGTAATCCCCGCTGCCATAAGTGGTCCTACCGGTATGCCCCTTAGGAATAAGATGCCGAAGATGGATCCGATGACTAAACCAACGATGAGCTGAGGATCTACTTTTAACAGATCAAGACCTTTACCGTTCATATAAGTAGCTACGGCACCTCCGGTTAGAGCAATGATGCCAGGCCAGGTCGTGAATACGGAGAGAACCTCCTTGAATGAGATTCGATTGCTTGCAAACGGCACGAGCACCCCCATCGTTAAGAAGAGGAGACCAAGCTCGAGCCCGCGCCGTTCTATCGTTGGTAGATATCGCTCTAGATGAATGAGTTTAACGATTAATAGCACGCATGCGGCAGTAGTAATGATATGAGATCGTCCCACCAGCCCGATAATAATAAGCACAACTAATAGTAGCTCCCCGTTCATCTGCATACCCCTGTCCTACTAGACTCATTCTCAATTGTATGAGAAAAACTCTAATTTAGAACAATCGTGTCCGACCTTAGTCCGCGTCTTAGGCATTCTAGAGAGTATACCTCTTCCATCGCAATATTCCCGAGATTTACTTGTAAACCCAATGTTTTCAGGAGATGTACCTGTTGATTTTTGAGCGGTGCTTCCCACATGAGCATATCCGGTTTCTTCAACCTCTGAATAATTTCATCTAATGTGTCCTCGATACAGTCTCCATTCTCATCGTATAAACCAACACCTTTGCCTGAGTCTCGACCTTCTACGATAACTAGATCAGCTCCAAATTCCACATCTTGATGAATAGTCGAAAGAAGTGGTTCAATTTCTATTTTGGATCCTAGCAGTTTTTTGCCGTACTCGGTCAACACGGTTAAACCCATATTCCTACCTTTTTCAATCAATTGATTACGAAGCTCTCGACTCATCTCAATGGTTCCATCGGAAACCTCAATGCCCGTAAAGCCAAGACTACCCACCATATCGAAGAAAGCCTCAATTTCATCCTTTTGTACCGCTACCTCTAGAAATGTTCCTCCAGGATAGATGATCACTTGATAAGCTTTAGCTAATTCAATCTTTCGTTGAAGTACGGGAAGCGGGTACAAGGGTGATGTGCCGAACCCGAGCTTGATCATATCTACATATGGGGATGAAATCGCTAAAAAATCATCGAATGCTTGAATACCCATGCCTTTATCGATGACCATAGTTTTTCCGATTGTTCGCGGTTTACTCTGTCTCTGACCGCTTGGATCTCGAAGTAATGGTTGCCAGCCTGCTCGTGCGGTATATTCCATAGACGATTCTCCTCTTTTCAAAAAAAGTGTAGAAATGATGCGGTTTAAGATTAGCTTAATCTGTAGCAATATATGCAGAAGAAGATAGTGTGGTGCCCATCAATCCTAAATGGAGACAAGCAAGCATAGACTAGAATAAAAAATATAAATGAGGTAGTTACTGTGAACAAAATTGTATGGAGTATGGCTATTCTTCGGATGCTTTCGGGTGCTATTGAATTAACAGCAGCGTTTATTATGCTTCGTCTTGGGTCTGTTGAAAAATCTTTACTAATCAACAGTGGATTAGCTGTGATCGGTCCTCTAATTCTTATTTCTACGACAACCATTGGACTTGTGGGAATAGCGGACAAGCTATCCATCGGCAAGTTTTCTTGGATATTATTGGGTGTCGTATGTGTGTTTATCGGAATCTTGAAGAAATAGTAACTTTGCATCAGAAGTATATATTGGACTAGTGGTTACAAGTCATAATTATCGCTTCTCTCTCATATAGATGGGATTAACGACTGGACAACTTGGGGGATGTCGGATGTTAGCTGGGATATATCGAATTCTACCTCACACACTATCTAATCTTATATCTCGTCTACCATTGGATATTAGTAGAGCCCTTGAAGAAATTAGAATTAGAGAGAACCGTCCGTTGGAAGTCATCTATGGGGACCAGTACCGCTTTGTAAGTCCGGTGGGGGCGCTTCTTGAACGGCCTGAGCAAGCCTATTGTCCCACTAAGGATGATTGTGTAAAGCTGATTGATCTACTAAGCAATCATTCGCTCTACACGATGGAAGAGGAGCTGAGACGAGGGTTTATAACAGTTCGGGGAGGCCATCGAGTTGGAATAGCCGGAAAGGTTGTTTTGGAGAAAGGCGCTATACGTCATATACGAGATATTACTTGCTTTAACATTAGGATTGCTAGAGAGCTGCCCGACATTGCAGTGCCTGTCTTGCCTTATCTTCTCGACCCAGCTGCTCAGAGTATTCACCAGACATTGATTGTATCCCCACCCCAACAAGGGAAGACAACATTATTACGGGATTTGGCTAGACTCATTAGCTATGGACGATTGAAGGTAGCTTTTCCTTGGCAAGGATTGAAGGTTGCGATTGTTGATGAACGCTCAGAGTTAGCAGCCTGCATGGACGGAGTCCCAAGCTTCGATATAGGACCACGTACCGATGTACTCGATGCTTGTCCGAAAGCGGAGGGCATGATGATGATGATTCGTTCTATGTCTCCAGATGTAATAGTAGTAGATGAAATCGGTCGTGAACAGGATGCAACCAGTATTCATGAGGCGATGTATGCTGGAATACGTGTCATCGCAACAGCACATGGTAGAGATATAACAGACATCCTTAGAAAGCCTGTTCTACGTGAGTTGATTGAGCATCAATTGTTCACACGAATTATTGTATTGGGTAAGCGGTCTAGAATGAATAGCTCTATAGCTATCTTCAATGGAGTAGGAGAACAGCTTCTACAACCAGAGACAGTCTTAATGGGCCCTCGGAAAGGGGGGTAGTCAGCATGCTAAAGCTACTGGGGGCAGTACTTATTGTGATTGCTGGTGCAATGATTGGACATGTCAAAGCTCGTAGACTTGCCGATAGACCGGCTCAAATCCGCCGATTTATCCGAGTGTTACAGCAGCTTGAGACTGAGATCGCGTATGGCTTTACTCCCCTTCCGGAGGCCTTGCACAAGCTGGCACAGCAATCAACAGAGCCATTAGCATCATTATTTGCTAGTATTGCTGCAAAATTGAGGTCTGGCTCTGGCATGACGGTGAAAGAAAGCTGGGAACAAGCGGTCATTGAGTGTTGGCCCTACACAGCGATGCAAGTGGGGGAGCAGGATATCCTCCTTCAGCTTGGAGCTTCGCTAGGAACCACAGATCGTGAGGATCAATTAAAGCATCTTCGACTAGCTAGTAGTCAGCTAGGAAGTATGGAATCGGAAGCTGCTGAGGAGCAACGAAGATTCGAGAAGATGTGGAGAAGCCTTGGTGTTCTTGGTGGAGCATTAATCGTCGTAATGATGTATTAATTAGGAAGCTTGTTCAACAACTGAATGTAATAGTTTTGATTAAGCTATAGGACTTTGCGAGGTGCCAGAACCATGAACGTAGATGTGAATGCGATTTTTCAGATTGCGGGAATTGGGATCATCATCGCGATGATTCACACTGTACTGAAGCAAATGGGTAAAGAGGACATGGCTCACTGGGTGACGTTGATCGGGTTCGTTGTCGTACTCTTCATGGTGGTGAGAATGCTGGATCAGCTGTTTCAAGAAATTAAGACGATCTTCCTATTCCAGTGAATTCCAAACTAGGTGTTGATGAACCATGGAAATCATCCAAATCGTTGGACTTGGCCTTATAGCGACCGTATTGATATTGGTCATTAAAGAACAAAAGCCCATATTTGCTTTTCTGCTTGCCACCTTTACGGGGATTATTATCTTCCTATTCCTGATCAAACAAATTCAGGTCGTAATCCAGACATTAGAGCTGCTGGCAGAGAAATCAAATGTGAATACCATTTTTCTTAAAACAATTCTAAAGATTATTGGAATTGCCTATATCGCCGAATTTGGAGCACAAATTGTACGAGATGCTGGGCAAGAATCAATCGCTTCTAAGATTGAATTAGCGGGCAAAATGCTTATTCTGGTTATGGCTGTTCCGATCATATCTGTGATCATAGATACCGTATTAAAGCTACTTCCTGCCTAGGAGCTACCGGATATATTAAGTACGGTTGCTCCCCAATAAGCGAAGTTCTGGAGAGGGTGCTTAAGCTGTGGGAACGAAAGGAACAATCAATCTGTTGCTCCTGCTCCTTCTGGTGTGTTTGACACTCTACCCTTACAACGCCTTGGCTGCACCCTTGGATAATATTATAGGAGAGCAATCCCATAAATTACCTACAGAAGAGATAGAGAGCTATTGGAAGCAATTATCTAATGAGTACGGGGGTTATTTTCCAGAGAATCAGGCACCGAGCTTTAAGGAACTCATCATGCCTGGAGGAAAGGGCTTTAGCTTAAGTCATATCTTACAAGCCTTTCTGAAATTCTTCTTCTATGAGGTTGTACATAATGGGAAGCTACTGGCAACTATTATCATCCTAACTGTGTTCAGCTCTATTCTACAGACCGTACAAAGCGCCTTTGAGCGCAATGCGGTAAGCAAGGTAGCTTACGCCATTTGTTACTTGGTTATTATGATTATTGCGATCAACAGCTTTAGTGTAGCAATCGGTTATGCAAAGTCGGCCATAGAGAACATGATTCACTTCATGACGGCGATGGTGCCTTTATTACTAACACTATTAGCATCGATCGGGAATATTACGACAGTTTCGGTCCTACATCCACTGATCGTCTTTATGATTCATATCGTAGGCACAATGATTTACACCATTGTTTTTCCCTTGTTATTCTTCTCGGCGGTTCTTCATATCGTAAGCTCTCTTTCGGAAAAATATAAAGTTACTCAGCTGGCGGATCTACTCCGAACGATAAGTGTAGGTCTTCTAGTGGGGATGCTGACGGTATTCCTGGGGGTCATTACCATTCAAGGTGCAACTGGTTCTGTAACGGATGGTGTGACGATCCGAACAGCCAAATATATTACGGGTAATTTTGTGCCTGTAGTTGGGAAGATGTTCACAGACGCTGCAGACACGGTAATTGCTGCTTCATTATTAGTGAAGAATGCTGTTGGAATAACGGGTGTGTTCATACTGATCATGCTTTGTTCTTTTCCAGCTCTGAAGATATTATCATTGGCGCTTATCTACAACCTCGCTGGAGCGATGATGCAGCCATTAGGTGATAGTCCAATTGTCAGTTGTCTACAAACCATTGGTAAAAGTTTAGTATTCGTTTTTGCTGCTCTTGCGGCAGTGGGGCTCATGTTCTTCTTCGCGCTGACCATCATCATTACCGCAGGTAACGTCGCTGTAATGATGAGATAATATAGATGCACCACAGCTTGCTTTATGCTTCCGAGTAGTCTTCAACAAGCTTATGCTATCGTATTAACGTTTAGGGGGAGTTCATGTGACCGCTTGGTTGAGCGGATGGTTAAGAGACATCGTGCTTATTATTCTATTAGCTACGTTCGTCGATTTACTGATTCCTAACAATTCACTTCAGCGGTATGTGAAGGTGGTAGTTAGCTTAATTATCCTGTTAACTATCCTGTCTCCGGTCATTTCCTTCCTCAATGAAGAAAGAGCGGTTAGCCAAGCTCTTGAACGAGCAGCGGGACCGAAGGATGGTTCTCAAGCACTCCATCTGATCTTATCGGATGGGGCGAAGCTGAAGAGCGAGAATGATCGTAGTTCAACTCTTCTAACTGAGCGACAAGTAGGGATGATGGTGAAGGACAATCTGGAGAAGTCGTTACCACTCCATGTTCAAGAGGTTCTAGTTACGATCTTGGAGGAAGAGGGCGTAAGTCCATCGATACAGCATATCCAAGTTATTCTCCAGTCAGCTGGTAAGACTGAATTAGGGAATAGGATGACCTCCGCAGAACAGGTTGCAGATATCGATATAGTCTCCCCTGTTGACGTAAAAGTCAGACTAGACGATTCGGAGCAAGAGCAAGTGGCGGTGAAGAAAGATCAGCGTGAGCGTAGCCCTTCACAGCTTGAATTGGAGGACCAGGTGGTTGATCAATTAATGGAGCAATGGGGACTTTCGGAGAATAGGATTCAAGTGGAGTGGGGGTAAACAATCGTGAAACAGTTGATGCAGTTGCTGGAGCGTTGGTTGGGTGGTGGACCTGGTGGTAAGAAGAGGGTTAATACCATTCGATGGCTTCTGCTCATTGGTCTCGCGGGTTTGGCGATCATGATCTTGAATTCGTATATGCATGTAAAGGACGCAAATTCAATTAGTGAGATTCGGGCTGCACCAAATGCGCAGGATGAGAAAGTATTCGGAGGAAAGGATCATGAGGTATCCGAATTCGAGGAGTATGAGGGTCGCTATGAAGCGAGGATCAAAGAGATTCTAGAACACATCGTCGGGGTTGGAGAGTTAGATGTTATGATCACGATCGATTCCACCGAGGAGCTTGTGGTTGAACGTAATACGCAACAAACACAACAGATTACCAACGAGAAGGACCAGGATGGTGGGACTAGGCATATTACTAATATTAGTCGGAATGGTGAAGTGATTCTATATCAGGTTGCGGGCGAACAAACACCAATAATCCTCAAGAAAATCAAGCCAAAAATCAGAGGTGTGCTGGTAGTAGCAAGAGGTGCAGAGAACCTAACGGTCAAAAAACTAATCATACAGGCTGTAGAACGAGGCCTAGGCGTACCGTCGCATAATATTTCAGTCATACCCCGGAAGCAATAGGAATGTGTACTTTTTGTGGAAACTTAGAGAATGACTTGCGTGTAGAATACCTGGTGTGGAGTGGAGAAATTTCATTTAGATTGAGTCCGAGAGGGCATCATTATTAGGAGGGTTTACGAATGAATACTAAAAGACAAACCATCTGGTTAGTTTCTATGCTTAGTTTAATGGTGATATTATCGGCTTATTATTTGTTTACTGATAGTGTGGATGACATTGATATGGTTACAGAATCTGAGAATACTGGTCAAATCGCTACTGCAGATGAGGTACTGCTTGATGAGCATGCAACAGAAGAGCAGTTTGCGAGTGGACTCTTAGATGACATTACGGATGCAACACTCATTGAAGAGGTAGATCAGCTAGCCGTTGAGCAAGTCGAAGATGAGCAACTGACAGCGGATGTACCTGATGAGGAAGTTTTGGAGAATATCCAAGCAGGCGCACAGAACGGAGAGGATTATCTATCTGCACTAGTAATCCAGCGTAATGAAGCATTGTATAAGGATGCCGAGCGCCTCTTGGAAATTACCTCGAATCCTAAGAGTTCCAATGAAGAAGTTGTTAAAGCGGAGGAAGAGCTTCAGCAAATAGAAGATATGCAATATAGAATATCTGATCTGGAAGATCAGCTCATGCAAGACTTCGAGAATGTCGTCATTACCGAAGAGAAGGGCAAATGGAAGGCTGTTGTTCAGGCCGACAAGCTTGAACGTAGTCAAGCTGTTACTATCTTTGACATGATGATTCTAAATCTACAGATTACGCCGAGTAAAATTGCAGGCGTACAGCTTGTGCAATAAAAAAGTTCACACTTGAACAAACTGTCCTGAAAGCAGATTAGCATCTGTATGCAGGGCAGTTTTTTTATAAGTAGAATGGAACTTGAAGCCAAAACTCACGGCAAACCATCTATTCACTCTGACTGTCGATTAATGATGAAGCCATGTATATGCATGCAAGATGATGTACACAGTGACTAAGAGAATCGTTGGCTTGCCTCTTAGGGTGTGCTGCAGCTTCCTTTTTTGACTGTTATCCCAATGCCTCAGCATTTTATCTTTGCTCACTATAACCCGCACAGTCCGATGCAAAATCAAGTACAAAGTTATCCTTCAGTTAGGTATGTTTATCTCGCGTATGCTGAGGGAACGGGATACAGGGCAAAAGGAATTTTTAAACAACAATCAACCCCGATCATACATATAATTGAATGAGTTATTCATTATTTATATATTACGAAAAAAAAATAAACAATCCTCTTAGTACTAGGTTATAATAATATCTACGTGTGCCGTAAAGATTATGTTATAATACATAAAGTCTAGGGTGCCAACGCTTCACAATTTTTGGAGGAGTGAATCAACATAATGTTTAAACTAAGTGAAATTAAAGAGTTAATAAAGCTGGTAGATCAGACCTCAGTCAATGAGCTGGAGATTGAGAATGAAGGCTCCCGGTTATGTATTCGCAAGCATAAAGCGGAGATCGTCCAGGTGCAATCAATACCAACGGCTGGCCCGTTAGCCGGATATTCGTCACAACATTACGAAGCTCCGACAACGCCGGTCAATACTGCTGCTTCGGCTACTCCTGTCCCAACAGAAACACCAAATACGGCGAACTTACATAAAATTGTCTCTCCTATGGTAGGCACATTCTATCAGTCATCTTCGCCTGGCTCACCAGCCTTTGTGAGTGCAGGAAGTAAAGTTAAGGAAAAATCAGTTGTGTGTATTGTTGAAGCTATGAAGCTCATGAATGAGATTGAGGCTGAAATAAAAGGCGAAATTGTCGAAGTGCTTGTAGAGAACGGCCAGCTGGTAGAATACGGACAACCGCTCTATCTGGTCAAAACGGAATAAAGTGAGGTTTATTACATGAAGTTTCATAAAATATTAATCGCGAACCGCGGTGAGATTGCCGTACGGATTATTCGCGCTTGCAAAGAATTAGGAATCTACACCGTAGCTGTATTCTCTGAAGCAGATCGAGATGCACTTCATGTGAGGATTGCAGATGAAGCGTACTGTATTGGTCCAGCTTTGTCTAAGGATAGCTATCTCAACTTAACTAATTTGATGAGTGTAGCTACATTAACGGAATCGGATGCTATTCATCCAGGCTATGGCTTTCTTGCAGAGAATGCAGACTTCGCTGAAATCTGTGAAACCTGTAATATTAGCTTTATTGGACCATCTCCAACAGCGATTAGCAAGATGGGAGATAAATCCGTCGCCAAGCAAACAATGCAGGATGCCAAGGTACCCGTCATTCCTGGATCTAATGGGTTGATTGATGACCTGGAGGAAGTGGTTCGTACTGCCCGTGAGATTGGTTACCCCGTAGTAATCAAGGCAACTGCTGGTGGTGGTGGTAAAGGTATCCGGATTGCTGATGATGAGGACATGCTTCTTCATCAAATCGTTGCTGCGCAACAAGAGGCTGAGAAGGCTTTTGGAAATGCAGGTGTCTATCTCGAGAAATATTTGACCGGAATGAAGCATGTAGAGATACAGATCATAGCTGATAAGCATGGTAATGTTGTCCATCTTGGTGAGCGGGATTGTTCCGTGCAGCGAAGAAGACAGAAGCTTGTAGAGGAAGCCCCTTGTCCTGTATTGACACCAGAAACTCGCAAGAGAATGGGCGATGCTGCCGTAAGAGCAGCACAAGCAGTGAATTACTCAGGAGCGGGTACACTTGAATTTCTACTGGGTCCGGATGGTAACTTCTATTTCATGGAGATGAATACACGTATTCAGGTGGAGCATCCTGTAACAGAGATGGTAACTGGCGTAGATATTATCAAAGAGATGATATCTGTTGCTGCTGGAAATCCATTGTCCTTCAAGCAAGAGGATATTCGGATTAATGGTTGGTCTATTGAATGTAGGATAAATGCTGAGGATCCTGATCGAAACTTTATACCCTCACCGGGATTGATTACGTTCTACTTGCCACCAGGAGGTCTAGGTGTGAGGGTGGATAGTGCTGCTTATCAAGGCTATTCGATACCCCCTTATTACGATTCCATGATTGCTAAGCTAATCGTCTGGGGAGAAACCCGTGAAGCTGCCATATCTAGAATGAAACGAGCCCTAAGCGAATTCATGATTGCTGGTGTAAGCACCACGATTCCCTTCCATCTTAAATTATTAAATCACAAAACTTTTATTGCTGGTGATTTTGATATTAAATTCTTAGAAGAGCATGATATCAATGATCCGGAAAGTTAAAGTATAAGTTTAATAAAGGCAAACGCTTGTTTGTCATAATATTCCCGGAATGGTATAGTTATATAGTATGGAATAAACGAATTATGAATAGCGTGTTCCTATGGTTAAGGTTCATTTCTCATGGAGGTTTGCTTATGAATACAATAGTGGCCGACCATTCAACTACCGAGCTTGGCACTATACAGATCGCTCCCGAAGTGCTGGAGACTATTGCAGCTCTTGCTTCTATTGAGATCGATGGAGTGGCGGAGATGAGCGGTGGAATCGTTGGTGGTATCGGCGAATTACTCGGACTCAAGAACCTTACTCGAGGTGTTAAAGTTCAAATTGGAACGAATGACACCATTATTGATATTTCTATTGTAATACATTATGGATATCGTATACCTGAAGTATCCCGGCAAATCCAATCAAGTGTTTATCAAGCCATTTACAATATGACAGGTATTCAAGTTTCAGCAGTTCATATACATATCGAGAGTATCCATTTCGCTGAGGACGAGAAGTCAACGGATGTTGAATCCACCTATACGGATCGAGTGAGATAGTGTTTGTTCAATTTTCTGTATGAAAACCCCTATAGCTAAGCTTAAGGGGTTTTCATACAGAATGGAGAGGGGACGAGCTAGACGATGGCCAAAATGTTCGATCGCCTACTATTGTTCATTTACACCTTCATCATTGCCTGTACCATGATTGTGATCTTGTTTATGACATTCGGATGGATTAGCTATAATTTTGCTGAGAATTATCTGCATAATCTATATAATGAATCGCTTGTAAGAAACTCATTACTCATTGTCTCGATTATTCTATTAGTTATTAGTGTTCGTTTCTTCTACCTAGCTGTTCGTCGAAACCAAACTCAATCCCCTTCTGTTGAATTACCTAGCACGAATGGTAATGTTAGCATCTCTATTGAGACAATTCAGAGCGTAGCCTTACGAGCCTCGGGGAAAGTAAAAGGCTTGAATGAGCTCAAGGCTCGAATTCAGGTTAAGGAATCTGGTCTGGAAATTGACTTGCGTACAAAGGTTGATGGAGAGAGTTTAATTCCTCAAATCACAGAGGATGTTCAACGGATTGTTAAGGAGCAAGTTGAGCTTCTAACAGGTATTCCCGTAGCTAAGGTTTCTGTATATGTTGTAAACGTTGTTACCGCATCTGCTCCGACATTCAAAAGTAGGGTTGAATGAGGTGAATACAATGTGGCAAACCATATGGAAACTTGCAAGAGGAGAGCATGGGGGAAAGCTACTTGGTGTAGTAGCTGGTATATTTTGCGGCTTTTTATACTTGTTTGCTGGGTTTTGGGATATGCTAATTTTTACATTTATCGTTTGCGTTGGTTATTATATCGGGCGTCGGTTCGATGATCGGCTAGTCCCAATTGATATTAAATGGCTTTGGCACTGGCTAACAAAACAGTGGAGAGGGTTCAAATAAGTCACTGTAAGGACATGAGTAAATAAGGAGAGAATCATCAATGAAACGCAGGCTTTCAAGAGAGCTCGCCGTACAAAGTTTGTATCAGATGGAGATGAATGAGGTGTCAGCCCAAGTGGCGCTTGACATGGTTCTAGAGGAAGCCAAGGAAGATAATGAGGGTAAGGTCACTTTATCTGACGAAGATGCGCTTAGGGATTACACAATAGAACTGGTAAACAGTACTTGGCGTGTTAAGACAGCGATCGATGATGTGATGGTTCATTATCTTGTCAGTTATCAGATGGACCGGTTATCACGTGTGGATCTTCAGATTCTCCGACTTGCCATCTATGAGATGGTATTCCGTGATGATGTACCACCAAAAGCAGCAATTAACGAAGCCATTGAACTAGCCAAGCACTTTGGTCTAGATGATTCGGGTAAGTTCGTGAACGGTGTATTGGGCCAAATGATCAAAGAATTAGACATCGTAAAAGGCAAAGTAATGAGCCGATTAGGATAGGAAAGGTGATTTTTAATATGACTGCACAAATTATTAATGGTAAGGAAGTAGCCGCAGAAATTAAATTAAAATTAGAGCAAGAAGTAAAGGTGCTGAGGGACCATGGTATTACGCCTGGGCTTACCGTGGTAGTCGTTGGTGAAGATCCTGCATCTCAGGTTTACGTGCGCAACAAAGGAAAAGAATGTGAGAAGTTAGGTATGCGTTCTGAGATCATTCGCTTACCTGAAACAACAAGTCAGGCTGAACTTCTCAGTATCCTGGATGGATTGAATAATAATGCTGAGGTACATGGTATCCTTGTACAATTGCCTCTACCTAAGCATATCTCAGAGGAATCGATATTGTTAGCAATAGACCCCTCTAAGGATGTAGATGGTTTTCACCCTGTTAATGTAGGTAATATGGTTATAGGTGGCGATAGTTACCTACCTTGTACACCTGCTGGTGTAATCGAGTTAATACGTCGAACTGGGCTGGATATGGCAGGCAAGCACGCTGTTATTATCGGGCGCAGTAACATTGTGGGAAAGCCTGTCTCCATGCTGCTGTTACGTGAGCATGCTACGGTGACGATCTGTCATTCTAGAACCAAGAATATTGAGGAAATTACGAGTCAGGCAGATATTCTTATCGCTGCAGTGGGCAGAGCGAATCTAGTTAAGCGGAACTGGGTGAAGCCTGGTGCTGTAGTCATCGATGTTGGTGTAAATCGTCTGGATAATGGCAAGCTTGCAGGCGATGTGGATTTAGAAGATGTGAAAGAGATAGCGGGTTATATAACCCCTGTTCCGGGTGGTGTAGGACCCATGACAATTACAATGCTACTGCAGAATACGTTACAAGCTGCCAAGCGCTCAGCAGGACTGTAATACTAGGGTGAGGTGACGAACTCATGCAGAAGGATCAGCGTGTACTTTCAATTAAAGAGCTTACCAAATATATTAAGATGAAGCTTGAGGGAGATACTCTTCTTCAAGATGTGTGGGTTCGTGGGGAGATCTCAAATTTCACGCATCATTCTAGTGGTCACATGTATTTCACCTTAAAGGATCAAGCTAGTCGGATCAAGAGTATTATGTTTGCATCACAGAATCAAAGACTACCCTTCATTCCAAAGGAAGGGACTATGGTCATTGCTCGAGGTAATATCTCGGTATACGATCGAGATGGTCAGTATCAATTTTATGTAACTCATATGCAGCCAGATGGTATTGGTAGCTTATTCCTTGCCTTCGAACAGTTGAAAATCAAACTGGAGGCAGAGGGATTATTTGCTGTTGAGCACAAAAAGATTATTCCACAATTCCCTAAGGCCATAGGTGTGGTAACATCTCCTACTGGTGCTGCTGTACGCGACATAATTACCACACTTCAACGAAGATATCCTACCGTTCATATCATTGTTTTTCCCGTTGTTGTCCAAGGCGCGCAGGCAGCTTCGGCGATTGCCAAGGCTATTGATAGAATGAATGAGCTGGCTGAAGTAGATGTGCTCATTATCGGTAGAGGCGGCGGATCTCTAGAAGAGCTATGGCCGTTCAACGAAGAGATTGTGGCACGACGTATATTTGCTTCAAAGCTTCCTGTTATCTCAGCGGTAGGTCACGAAACGGATTTCACTATAGCCGATTTTGTTGCCGACCTTCGTGCAGCTACACCGACGGCTGCTGCAGAGCTTGCCGTACCCCATCACCTTGAGCTTCGTCAACAGCTTCATCATTATTTACAAAGACTCATACAACATATTCAAGATCAGGTGCAACGACGTCGTCTGGCTTTGACACGATTAGCCCGTTCACCTTTTCTCGTTCAACCCCAAAGACAATTGCTTCAGCCAACGGAAAGACTAGACCGGCTTAAGGAAAAGCTATTGTTCAGAATGCGTGCTCGCATACAGAAATCGGTGGAGCATGCTGGAAGATTAGAGAAGGTACTAAACAAGCATCATCCTGGCCAACAAATTCATGCTGCAAGAGCTCGTTTAGATCGAGCGGGATTATCATTGGTCCAATCGATACGAATGACTCATAAAGAGCAAAAGAATAGGTTAAACAGTCAAATCCGTCAACTAGATGCATTAAGTCCGCTTAAGGTCATGCAGAGAGGTTATAGTCTTGTCTATGATGAGAAGGAAGCCGATTTAATCAAGTCGATATCGCAAATTCAACCTGGAGATCTATTGAAAATTCGCATGACGGATGGTCAAATTGATTGTCAGGTGTGGTCCATAAAAGGAGAGGAGGATCAGAATGAAATCCAATGAAATCAGCTTTGAAGAAGCGATGGATATGCTTGAAGAAATTGTGCAACACTTAGAGAATGGAGATGTTCCTCTAGAGAAGGCGATTGAATTGTTCCAGGATGGGATGAAAATGGCTCATCTCTGCAGTGGGAAGCTTGAGCTTGTGGAGAAGAAAATTGAGATTCTGATTGAGGAGAATGGGGCATTAGTGAAGAAGCCTTTCTCTCCTGGGGATAACAAGGGGGAACTGGAAGCTTGATGACAAGACCTGCAAGTCCTAGTCCAATAGCGGCTTACATCCAAGAGAACATCTTGATCATCGAACAGGAGCTTACTCAATCATTTCCTGATGAATGGGTCATTCCTGCAGGATTAAAGGATGCGATGATGTATTCCCTCATGGCTGGAGGTAAACGATTACGACCAATCTTGGCATTAGCTGCAGCTGAGGCTGTCGGTGGTCAAGGGAAAGCAGCAGTACCTGTAGCTTGTGCTATTGAACTCATTCACACCTATTCTCTAATACATGATGACTTGCCAGCGATGGATAATGATGATTACCGGAGAGGTAAGCCTACGAATCATCGGGTATTCGGTGAAGCTATGGCGATCCTTGCTGGTGATGGATTATTGACTCATGCCTTTTATTTGGCAACCAACTCCGCTTCCCGATACAATGTGCCTGCCGATCGTGTATTAAGAATGATTCGTGAGCTTTCAATGTATGCAGGTCCCAAGGGAATGGTTGGTGGCCAGGTTGCAGATATGCTTGGTGAGCAAGGAATAACGAATCTCGCTGAACTCGAGTATATTCATCTGCACAAAACTAGTGACCTCATCGTTTGTTCATTACGCTCAGGGGGTCATGCAGCTAGTGCGAACGATCAACAGATGAAGGCCTTAGAGCAATTTGGCTATCGGATAGGGCTTGCTTTTCAGATTCAGGATGACATTCTCGATCTTACGGGTGATGAGAGCAAATTAGGTAAGAATACACAGAGTGATGTCAAAGCCCAGAAGGTAACCTATCCATATTTTCTAGGAGTAGATGTATGCCGAGCTAAGGTGAAGGAATTGACCAAAGAAGCGCAGGAGTCTATCCATCAAGCAAAGCTCCCCAATCCAGGGCGACTATTGCAGCTAGCTGATTACCTAATGGAGCGTGACCATTGAGCGATCAATTTGATCTATGTTATAATTGGTACATACTTACTGATTCATATCATCTCCTCACTCCATCCAATGGAGTATTTTTATATCATCACTAACCGAAGAATGGAAGCGGGGAAACCAATGCTGCTAGATCAGGTGAATAAACCAGAAGACATTAAGAATTTAAACTTGGTCCAACTAGAGGAATTAGCTCAGGAGATTCGTCAATTTCTAATTGAGAAGCTATCAATAACAGGCGGGCATTTAGCACCTAATCTTGGTGTTGTTGAGCTAACCTTGGCGTTGCATTACTTGTTGGATAGTCCTCGAGACAAGATCATTTTTGACGTGGGTCACCAATCTTATGTACATAAAATTCTAACAGGTCGTAAAGATCGTTTCGATACATTGCGAAAGTATGAAGGCTTATGCGGATTTGTGAAACGCAGTGAAAGTGAACACGATGTATGGGAAGCAGGGCATAGCAGTACCTCATTATCTGCAGCAATGGGAATGGCGATGGCTCGAGATTTCAAGGGTGAGGATAATAAAGTTGTTGCTATTATAGGTGATGCCGCGATTGCCAGCGGTATGGCTTTTGAAGCGTTGAATCATATAGGTCATAGTAAGGAAAATTTGATGGTCATACTTAATGATAATGAGATGTCCATTGCACCTAACGTTGGAGCTATGCACAATTATCTCAGCAAAATCCGCTCGGATAAGCATTATTTGAAGATGAAGGAAGAAGCCGAGCACCTCATAAAGAGAATACCAGCTATTGGTGGCAAATTAGCGAAGATGGGTGAACGGATTAAGGATTGTCTGAAGTATATGCTTGTCTCTGGCGTGATTTTTGAGGAGCTTGGTTTTACATACTGTGGTCCTGTAGACGGACACAATCTAGAGTTACTAATGGAGACGTTGAAGCAAGCAAGCAAGGTGCAAGGACCAGTATTGGTTCATGTTATTACTGTGAAGGGTAAGGGTTATCCTCCTGCGGAAGCCGATTCACATACCTGGCATGGACTTGGACCTTATAAGATGGAATCTGGCAAAGTAGTTAAATCTGCCGGTCCGCCGATGTATACAAAGGTGTTCGGCGATACATTAAGCACACTTGCACGAACAGATAGTCGAATTGTAGCTATAACCCCAGCCATGCCTGGTGGGTCTGGCTTAATGGAGTTTGCAGCTGAATTTCCTGGTCGGATGATCGATGTAGGTATCGCCGAACAGCATGCGGCTACACTATGTGCTGCGTTAGCGATGGAAGGGATGAAGCCGGTCTTTGCCATATATTCCACGTTCATGCAACGTTCTTATGATCAGATTGTTCATGATATTTGCAGACATAATGCGAATGTCATATTTGCTATTGATCGGGCTGGCTTTGTTGGTCCGGATGGTGAGACACATCAAGGCGTTTATGATATCGCATTCCTGCGTCATATTCCTAATATGGTACTGATGATGCCTAAGAATGAGAACGAATTACAGCATATGTTGACTACAGCTGTTGATTATAATCTTGGACCCATTGCTGTCCGTTACCCAAGAACACCGGGGCGAGGAATTAATTTGGATGCACCTGAGCAGTGGAGCCCAATTCCTATAGGTTCATGGGAGATTATTCAAGAGGGCAAGGATTTAGTTATGCTGGCTGTAGGGCCATCTATGATTGAGATCGCTGAAGAAGCAGCTGTCAGACTCTTGACTGTGGGAATTTCCATCAAGATAGTGAATGCACGATTCATTAAACCCTTGGATAAGGATATGCTCTTAGAACTGGCTAAGCATGAAGATGTGCCCATTCTTACTTTAGAAGAAGGCGCATTACTTGGAGGCTTCGGAAGCGCTGTATTAGAATTTTTTGCTGAGCAAGGAATACATGGTATGCATATACGTAATTTAGCTATTCCAGATGTGTTTGTGGAGCATGGAAGCATCAAAGAGCAGCTTGCTGAAGTAGGATTAACTGTGGATCGGATCGTCTCCGAAGCGCAAGCGATGATACCACTCCGAAGACAACGTGCTTAAGAACAGGATGGGATTAAATGTCTATAACTAAAGAGCGTATTGATGTTCTTCTAGTAGAGCTTGGCTTCTACGAGAGCCGTGAGAAGGCTAAGGCCGCTGTTATGGCTGGTCTTGTTCTAGTTAACACGGAACGTATTGAAAAGGTTGGTACGAAAATTTCAAGAGATAGCACCATAACAGTAAAAGGATCAGTGCATCCTTACGTTAGTCGAGGCGGATTGAAGCTTGAGAAAGCCATCCGCTTTTTTGACATTGACTTCAAAGGGAAAACAATGATCGATATTGGCGCTTCAACAGGTGGCTTTACAGATTGTGCTTTGCAGCATGGTGCTGAACGAATTTATGCTGTAGATGTGGGTTATAATCAACTGGATTGGTCATTACGTAATGATTCACGTGTAGAGGTTATGGAGAGAACAAATTTCCGTTATATGACCCTTGCTCAGTTAAATGGTGTTCAGCCTCATATTGCGACGATCGATGTATCATTTATCTCACTTAAGCTTATTATGCCCCCCTTATTAGAAATTCTGACGAATGGCGGGGAGATCGTCGCATTAATAAAACCTCAATTTGAAGCAGGTCGTGAGAAGGTTGGGAAGTCTGGTGTAGTGCGAGATTCGGCCATTCATGTAGATGTTCTAACATCGGTGTTAACCTTTGCTAGAGAAATGGGCTTCCAGCTGCGAGGCGTAACGTATTCACCAATAACTGGTGGAGAAGGTAATATCGAATTTCTTGCTTATTGGAATAAACCGAAGGAAGGCTTATCGCCCATCGATATAGCTCACCCAGACAAAATTGAAGCCTTATGTGAAGGTGTGGTTAGAGAGGCTGCAAAAACATTTCGTGAATAAGCAGTAATTTGAAGGAGTATCCATTTTCTTCCTCGAATCATATATTTATGAAGCGAGGTGATTGGAGATGCCACAGCAAGGAGATCTATTCGTTGTTCTGTTGATTATAGGTATAGTTATTATTGTAGGTTGGATTCGATTTAAACGGTGGCTATATTCACCGACTCGACTTAAGCTTCCTTTCCCGGTTTTTTCGCCCGTTCCACAAACTGAAGCTGTTAGAATCATGGAGCTTGCTGGGTATCAGGTCATTTGTGGCAAGAAGAAGGTCCCGTTACTTATTGAAGTAGATGATGTGCCGATGGACAGTCGGTTATTCGTTGATTATTTTGCAAGAAAAGGTGAAGAGCTCTACGTGGTGAAGGTGGCTAGGCAACGCCAACCCATACAATGGACAGGCAGTGGAGTAAGAGAAAGGCTATTACCTTATTGTTATTTATTTACTGAGACGCACGGTGTTCTTTATGTAGATGTTGAAGAGGGCAGTATTCGTAAGATTAGGATGGATATCGGGGGTGCAGAATGAAAGGTCAAAGACAGATAAGAATCCGTGAGATGGTGCTAAATAGAGACATTGAAACCCAAGAAGAGCTGGTGGATGAGCTGCGAAAAGCTGGGTTTGTCGTAACTCAAGCAACAGTCTCTCGCGATATTAAGGAGCTACATCTAATCAAGGTAGCCTTGGATGACGGACGCTACAAATATTCGCTCCCTGCAGATCAGAAATATAACCCTACCCATAAGCTTAAGAGAGCGCTTGTTGACCATTTTGTTCATGTTGATCATACAGATCATCTCATTGTGATGAAGTGTCTGCCAGGCACAGCTAATGCTATTGGATCCTTGTTGGATAATATGGAATGGAATGAAATTATGGGTACTATCTGTGGCGATGATACAATCCTAATTATTTGCCGAACTAAAGAGAATAGTTCCCAGGTTGTAAAAGAAATTATGAAACTGATTCCTTAACTTTAGTATGGCTTGACATTTTCTTATGAGGGGGTTAATTATGCTCACAGAGATTTCTATTCGAAATTTGGCTGTGATTGAACAGCTTCGGTTATCTTGCGTACGTGGTTTTCTGGCGATGACAGGGGAGACTGGTGCGGGAAAATCAATTGTCATAGATGCTCTAAGCTTGATTGCTGGTGGCAGAGGTTCAACAGAGCTTGTTCGTCATGGAAGTGATAAAGCGGAAATTGAAGCATTATTCGATGTTGGAATCGATCATCCGGTATGGGAGGTCCTAGGCAGACTAGGTATAGAATCAGAGTCATCCGAGCCCTTACTTATTCGAAGAGAAATTACAGCACAAGGTAAAAGCCATGCTCGGATTAATGGACAATTGGTCAATTTGACGATGTTACGTGAGGTGGGCGATCAGCTTATTAATCTTCACGGACAGCATGAGCATCAAGCCTTGTTAAAAACTGAGCATCATCTTGAATGGTTAGATGCTTATGGAGGAACCATAGTTAGTAACAACAAGCGACAATATGAAGAAACCTACAGGGCATATATGAATATGAAAAAAGAAATGTCAGATCTTGAATTTGGCTCTGGACAAGCTTTACAAATGAGCGACTTGTATCGATTTCAAGTTGAAGAAATTTCTGCTGCTGGTTTAATCGTAGATGAAGACGAGAAGCTGGACGCTGAACAGCGTAGATTAGCCAATGCGGAGAAAATGGTTGATGCTATCTCCCAAGCGTATGAAGGTTTATTCGGGAACAATAAAGCACTTGAATCGATTTCAATAACCATGAATCGAATCGAACACATTAAGAATTATGATCAATCAATTCTCCTGCCATTATACGAGCAAGTTCAATCGGCATATTATCAGTTAGAGGATGCTTCATTCCAATTACGCACATATCGGGACACGCTTGAATTCGAGCCAGAACGATTAAATCAGATTGAGGAAAGATTAAATTTACTTGCATCCCTAAAAAGAAAATATGGAAGCACTATTACAGAGATATTGACTCATTATGAACACATTACCTCTGAGCTAGAAAGATTGGCACACAAGGATGAAAGGCTTGAGGAGCTCACTAAGAAGCTGACTGTACTTGAGCTACAGTTAACAAAAGAAGCCCAGATATTGTCTGATTCCCGTCAAGAAACCAGCTCCAAGCTTTGTACAGAGCTTGAACGACATTTGCAGGATTTGAATATGGAACGAACCCGATTTGCCGTATCTTTTGAACCTCTGCCTGAACAAGAGCCGTTTAAATTTACGAAAGATGGTATTGATCGTGTGGAATTCCAGCTTTCCGCTAACCCAGGAGAACCTTTACGGAGCTTAAACAAGATAGCATCTGGAGGAGAACTATCGCGGATCATGCTTGCTTTAAAAACGATATTCTCAGGATTGGATCAAATTCCAGTGCTTGTATTCGATGAAGTGGATACAGGGGTCAGTGGAAGGGCCGCACAGGCCATTGCCGAGAAGCTAGCGAATTTATCCCGGAACCGACAAATTTTCTGTGTGACCCATTTGCCTCAAGTTGCCTCTATGGCCGATGCGCATTATTTGATTTACAAAGAAGTTGAAGAAAATCGTACGTACACCAGAATAAGTCACTTAGCTGAAGATGAACGAGTAACAGAATTGGCAAGAATGCTCGGTGGAGCCAAGGTAACCGATACAACCTTAAACCATGCAAGGGAAATGATTCAGCTAGCTCGTCGCTAAAGGAATGTAAGGGTTAATCTACATACGTAATTGTGTAATAAAACATGGACGGTGAGGTTACCTTAAAGGTACGCTTTAGCCGATGTAAGTGAATTTGTCTGAAGCGACTAACTAGTGCCACTGAAAAGGAGCGTGAGACGATCCCTTGAATTCTTGGCGCAAGAAGAGATACGCAGGACTTATTCTGGTCTTTCTCATCTGCCTTACATGTCTATCCACACCATTCCAAAGCTTCGCCTCTTTCCCTGAAGAGCTTCGTTTGTTTACCGGGCAGAATAAGCAATTAGCATTAGATATGCCCGTCAACGCCGAAGTGACGGTAACTAATCCGGATATTGTTACAGTCAACGGTAGCTCGCAGCGGTCATTCCTTGCACCGCTCGACCGTCCTCTCGCTATTCGATCTTCGCATGCAGGTCATACGGAAATGAAGGTAAAACTTTTTGGCACTATTCCATTAAAGACTGTTAAGGTTAATGTTGTTCCAGATCTTAAAGTTGTCCCTGGTGGACAAACCATAGGTGTAAAAATTCATTCAGATGGAATTCTTGTTGTTGGACATCACCTAATTCAGGTCAGTTCTAATACCAAGAATTCACCAGGTGAACTGGCGGATATTAGACTTGGTGATCTAATTGTTCGTATGAATGGAGAAGAAATTTATGATGTGTCTAAGGTCGCTGACATTGTTAATCAAGCAGGTAAGTCCAAGAAGCCGATCGAGCTGGTAATAAAGCGGAATGGTAAACGGCATAATGCTGTGGTCCAGCCTGGATTCGATGTCAACGACCAGACATATCGACTTGGTATTTATATTCGAGACTCTGCAGCAGGTGTTGGGACATTGACCTTCTACGCACCGAAGCAAGGTATGTTCGGAGCATTAGGTCACGTCATAACGGATATGGATACTCGTACAGCGGTGATACCTCGTGGGGGGGAAGTAGTTCATTCTAGTGTTTCCTCAATATCTAAAAGCCACAATGGTGAGCCAGGTGAGAAGAGAGCTCATTTCTTTAAGGAACACGATGTACTGGGTAATATTCAGAAGAATACACAGTTTGGCATATTCGGCTCAATGAAGCGAGCCCCTGAGCATGGTGCAATGAATGAAAGAATACCTGTTGCCTTTGCTGAAGAGGTTAAGGAAGGACCAGCAGAAATCCTAACGGTTGTGAATGGGCAGAAGGTAGAACGGTATAAGATTGAAGTTGTGCATACAGCCAAACAAGAGTCACCTGCAACAAAAGGGATTATAATTCGAATCACCGATCCTCGGTTGTTAGAAAAAACCGGTGGTATTGTGCAAGGAATGAGTGGTAGTCCGATTATTCAGAATGGCAAATTAATTGGAGCTGTGACTCATGTCTTTGTTAATGATCCAACATCAGGTTATGGGTGTTATATCGAATGGATGCTTCAGGATGCAGGTATTATGTTGAGAAGTAAAAATCTTAAGGCAGGTTAATTGCCTTAAGATTATTTTTTTTGTCCGATAAATCCCACCGGCCAAATTATCCATATTTACCCATCACCTTGTCGAATAAAATCGACTATTGTAGAACGCAGTAGAATATTTAGACAAATTATTAATAATAAAATATTTTTTTAAAAAAATCAAGAAAAATAAATTTCGACAGAAGGAATTCGATTTGGCATGTCGAATTCACATTGGAGAAGGAAAATGATGTAAGCATGATTTTACATTACCAAAATGGTTAGGGGTTCGTAAGTATAACACAAAACTTTAGGAGGAAATTATGTTGCAAAAGATCGAGGTATTGTTAGCAGACGACAACAAAGAGTTCACAAATTTATTATCTGAGTATATCTCAGAGCAAGCGGATATGGAGGTAATTGGTGTTGCCTATAACGGAGACGAAGTACTCCAATTTATAGAGCGCGAGAATAAAGTGCCTGATGTACTTATTCTAGATATAATTATGCCTCACCTAGATGGATTAGGTGTGTTAGAAAGACTTAGAACGCTTAACTTATCACCACAGCCGCAAATCATTATGTTAACTGCATTTGGTCAGGAGAACATTACCCAGAAGGCCGTACAATTGGGTGCTTCGTATTACATACTTAAACCATTTGATATGGAAGTGCTTGTAAATCGAATTCGTCAATTGGTAACGAATACACCAATGACAACATCAAGTCCTCAGAATCGTACCAATGTGATACCGTTGAATAAAGGTAAAAACCTAGATGCGAATATTACAAGTATCATTCATGAGATTGGAGTACCAGCGCACATTAAAGGTTATCAATATCTCCGAGAGGCGATTACGATGGTTTACAACAATATTGAAATACTAGGTGCAATCACCAAAACCTTGTACCCAGATATTGCTACCAAGTTCAAAACTACACCAAGTCGTGTTGAGAGAGCCATTCGTCATGCCATTGAAGTTGCTTGGACCCGTGGTAACATTGATTCCATAAGCCACTTGTTCGGTTATACAGTCAACATCAGCAAGTCTAAGCCGACCAATAGCGAGTTCATCGCGATGGTCGCTGACAAGCTGCGGATTGAGCACAAGGTGGCTTCGAATAGGTAGTGTGTAATTAGTTTCTAATTGGCAATGAACACCGCGTATTTATTGGGTTTAGTTAACCAATAAATAAACGGTGTTTTTTTATGAATCTGCATTAGAGAGTAGCTTTGGTGCGGTTTGATATGGATTAGCACATTAAAGGGCGGTGAAGCCGTATATTCTTAACAATAAGCATGTTCTAACTACTCGCTAAGCTTTACTTTTAAATACAAGATGTATAAACCTCTCCATTCTGGATACGCTAACACAATTCGCTGTGTTCGGGGAGCTGTGTTGTAATGAAGAATATTCGGTATGAACGTATAGATGAACCCATAGTAGGAATTGTCTCTGTTGGACGAAATACGAAACAGGTGTTGAGGAAAGCGAATCCTAAGCAAATTCTAGTTCTGGACCATCGGGATCTTGATGAGATGGCGGCAATTAGTATCATTGAGCTGAAGTGTATCGCGATCATTAACGCAGCTCCCTCTATGAGTGGCGATTATCCAACGAAGGGACCATTACTTCTGCTGCAGGCGGGTATTCCGATCCTCGAAATTGAACCCCAATTATTCGCCCTGTTCAAGGATGAGATGCGGATTAGTATTACACAACATATTCTACTTCTCGATCAAGATTTATTCGCCATTCCGTATACTTATTTCACGCTGCAGCATTGGAATGCCCTGCATGAAATTGCAGATCGTAATGTGGGCGCTCAGCTTAGCGATTTTATAGATAACACACTAACGTATGCACAGCGAGAAAAAGATTTTGTAATTCATCCGCTAAATACCCCCCCGCTAAGAACAATAATGAATAACAAGCACGTTGTAGTTGTCGTAAGAGGAAGTGGTTATAAGAATGATCTTCAGGCACTAAAGGATTACATTGAGGATTATAAACCGATACTAATTGGTGTGGATGGTGGCGCTGATGCTTTAATGGAATACGGACATATACCTGACCTAATCGTTGGAGATATGGATAGCGTATCTGATGAGGCGTTAATGCTTGGTCAGGAGATTATTGTTCATGCGTACCCCGACGGTAGTGCGCCAGGAATGAAGCGTATCCAGTCGCTTGGTCTGGAAGCAGAGAAGATACTCTCCCATGGAACAAGTGAGGATGTAGCTATGCTACTTGCTTATGAGCAGAAGGCTGAACTTATTGTTACATTGGGCACTCATACACATATGATAGATTTTCTGGAAAAGGGCCGAAAGGGAATGTCTAGCACAATTCTGGTAAGAATGAAAATAGGGAGTAAGCTAGTGGATGCCAAAGGAGTAAGCAAGCTTTACCATCGGCCAGTACGTTGGCGGAGTTTATGGATGGTACCTGCCGCAGCTCTATTCCCCTTAATGATGCTTGGACTAATTCATCCTGGCATCCATCATGTGGCTGATGTGTTATTGGCGTATCTTAGGGTTTCTTTAGATTGAATAAAGGGTGTGTTTATACTGCTATCGGGTAAATATCATATGGGATCATTGGTCGCCATTTTCTTCGCTTTGGGTATTGGCATCTTAATCGGGGGTAGCCTTGGCCAGCAATGGATGTTCCAGACAGAGCAGCATACACTAAGCATTCTGATGGACAAATATGAGAGTCAGATCGTAGAAAATCAAAAGCTTCAGAAGGAGAATAACTCACTACAAATTATGCATAGAACAGTTGTCCCGATGCTTGAACATAAACGTATTCTGTGGATCAGACCTCACACGCTCCAGAATGACATGCTATCAGAAATGATCATATCGACAGGGGCTGATTGGATAGAGACTGAAGCGGATACATGGCTTAGTGGTCTCAGTGCTCAATCTACGGAGACGAAGCAGACGGATATGATTATTATCTCAGATCCTCAGCAAATAGATTTGATTACACGTTTACAAGCCAAGCTACAGGAAGGGGATTTGGATGAATCTACGGAGCAAGCCACCTCTACACCCCAAGGTATCGATCATCGTACCAGCATGGAATGAAGCCCGTGCCATTGCTGAGACTTTAAAAGCCATTAAGGAGGCGTTCGATACATTAGGAAAGCTTGAGCTTGAGTTAATTGTGGTCGATGATGGAAGTAAGGACGATACCATACTTGTCGCTACACCCTACGTTAATCGTGTCATCTGTCATTCCTGTAACATGGGTAAAGGTGCGGCGTTGTCGAATGGCTGGAGGATGGCAAGTGGTTCTTATATCATTTTTCTGGATGCTGATTTAGGAGAATCCGCTGCTAATCTGGGATTATTACTGGAACCATTACTACGGGATGAGTATGATATGACGATTGCTGAGCTTCCAAGGGCGTCTATTCGAGGTGGATTTGGCCTTGTTAAAGGTCTCGCAGTAATGGGGATTTACCGCTTATGTGGTTACCGCACACGTACGCCCTTATCTGGTCAACGGGCAATTCGTAGAGAAGTACTCGAGAGAATTGGTGGATTGTCGGGAGGATTTGGTATTGAGGTTGGTTTAACTATAGATGTGGCTCGAGCTGGTTTTAGGATTGGTGAGATCCCAGTTCCATTTCGTCATCGAGAATCAGGTAGGGATTGGCATGGCTTCTACCATAGAGGCAAACAATTCGTCTCAGTAGGTAGAACGCTTATTTACAAATGGTTGCATCCGATATGTTGATTTCGATCATTGCTTTTGGGTTTGTTTATATACTACTGGGGAAAGCCATAATGCCAGGCTTTGAGTCTTTTCTAAGAGGGCATGGGTTAGTAGGAAGCAATTATCAACAGGTGATTATACCGACTGGTTATGGGGTTTTCCTATATGGGATGTTGATCATCGAAGCGATGTTGCTTCTCTTATGGCCGGGTGCTAAATCGCCTTACTTTGTAATCATATCCCCTGAATGGGGTCCACCACTGATGTATTACTTGGTATGGGCAGGAATGATATTCTGGGCAGGCTGGTTGGATGATACTCTGGGAAATCGTAAGATAAAAGGCTTCAAGGGCCATTTTCGGAGCTTGCTACGAGATGGTGTAATATCCACGGGCCTCATAAAGGCTGGAATAACTGGATTAGCTGCATTGTGGGCAGTTATTGAATTGGGAGGAGCTTGGTATGAGAGCACAATTCAATTTATTGTCATCGTACTATCAACGAATGCGGTGAATTTGATGGACTTACGTCCCGGACGTGCAATAAAGGGATTTTATTTGGCATCAATCGTCCTATTCATCTCGGCGGACATTCTCCTATTCCTACCCTACTGGCTCCCACTAGCTGTTGCTGCTTTACTTGTACTGCCCAAGGATCTTGGTGGAAGACTAATGTTAGGAGATACGGGAGCTAATTTGCTTGGATTTGGACTTGGGTTCTCCTTATCCGTAGCTGCTCCGATTGGTGTGTTAATGGTCATGTCCTTGATACTCGTTGGGTTACATTGGACAGCAGAACGAAGCTCACTTACTACAATGATTGAGCGGAATCGCCTGTTGAATATTATTGATCAGTGGGGGAGGCTGAGATAACTTTATTCAGGTGGTCGGAGCTTGTGAACTTGCTTGCTTGATCAGACGCCCGGTCCTTCAGGGACGGCGTAGTCGTTTATTCTTGGGCTTGAATCTAGGGGCGACATAATTTCGTTTGCGATCGCGGAAGAAAATCCAGCCGCCAATAAAAGCAATACCTATTACGAATAGAATGAAACCTAAGATAAAACTTACCCATGGGAATTGACTGGGACCAAGTGATGCGAAGACGGCATCCTTCATGATTAGAAACCCATAAGTAGCAAGAAAACCAGGGATAACAAGCAGCATAACAGCAAATAGTCGCATAATGGTCATTTTCATATGTGTTTTTTCCTCTTCTAAGCTTTATTTTTCGCGGTTTCATCATTATACTTTGTTTAACGAAGGAAATGAAGTTCAAGAGGAGGCAAGAGAATGTCTAAGCAATACCAGATTGTTATTCTTGGCGGAGGAATTGGTGGATACACGGCGGCTATTCGTGCGGCTCAGCTAGGGAAAACCGTAGCTTTGGTCGAGAGAGATAAACTCGGTGGAACATGCCTACATAGTGGATGTATTCCTAGTAAATCCTTATTGCGTAGTGCAGAAGTATTCACGACGATGAAAGATAGTGAGGCATACGGTATTGAATCAACCGGTATTACGCTTCAGTTTAATAGAGTACAGGAACGTAAGCAGAAGATCGTAGACCAGCTACACAAAGGCGTCGAATACCTGATGAAGAAAAATAAAATTGATGTCTATTTAGGCAACGGCAGGGTGATAGGACCATCCATTTTCTCTCCGCGTAGTGGAGCTGTCGCTGTAGAATTGAATAATGGTGAATCGGAGACATTGGTTAGTGATCATCTGATCATCGCAACTGGATCTAGACCACGTTCATTACCGGGATTAAACATAGATGGATCGAAAATCATTACTAGCGATGAGGCACTTGTAATGGAGAAGCTTCCCCAATCGATCATCATTATTGGTGGTGGTGTAATTGGAGTGGAATGGGCGTCGATGCTGAGTGACTTTGGCGTAGAGGTTACCGTCATAGAGTATGAGGATCGACTTGTTCCACTGGAGGATACAGAAGTTTCTAAAGAGCTAGAGCGTTTATTCAAAAAACGGAAAATTAAGGTAATAACAGGAGCGAAGGTACTAGCTGAATCAGTCACAACTGAAGATGAGGGTGTTACTCTTCAAGCTGAGCATAAAGGATCTACGATATCCGTTAAGGCGGAAGTGGTACTTGTTTCTGTGGGTAGACAAGCTAATGCAGACAATCTCGGTCTAGAGAATACAGATGTAGCAGTTGAACGAGGGGTAATTAAAGTAAATGGCTACATGCAAACCAAAGAGCCGCATATCTACGCGATTGGAGATGTGAATGGAGGCCTACAGCTAGCACATGTTGCAGGACATGAAGGGATTCTAGCTGTGGAGCATGCATGCGGTGAGAACGTTCATCCTATTCAAACCGAAATGATCTCTCGATGTATATATTCCCGACCGGAGATAGCTAGTGTAGGCTTAACCGAGCAACAAGCCAAGGACAAAGGCTTCGAGGTAAAGATAGGCAAATACACCTTTAAAGCCATTGGGAAGGCGTTGGTTTATGGTGAAACTGACGGATTCGTTAAGGTTATTGCTGACCAAATTACGAATGATATCCTTGGCGTACATATGATAGGTCCACATGTAACTAATCTAATTTCGGAAGCGGGTCTAGCCCAAGTGCTGAATGCAACACCTTGGGAAGTGGGGCAGACCATTCACCCACATCCAACATTGTCAGAGGCACTAGGCGAAGCAATGCTTGCGGTTGATAATAGAGCAATTGGGATGTAACGAGTTAACGCCGCCGAGCGTGGCTCTAACCCGATAATATCGGGCTGCGCGGACGACGTATACATCACCAAACGAAGCGTATAGTCAGGAATTGTTAAATAAACTAATGAATTTGTTATAAGAAACTATTCATATTTATGTTGATATAGTATATACTTACACTATCAAGTATTAGGACCAGGTAATAATATGAACTAAATTGACTAATAACGTATATTTACGAAGTGGTTATAGATCACTAGCGTGGTCACTAAAAACTTTAAGGAGGCTTCATCATGGCTATCGCTCAATTGTCTAAGCATCGACAGCTAGGGTTGTCGGATGAGCAAGTAATCGAGATGTACCGCACAATGATGCTAGCGCGCAAGTTTGATGAACGTGGACTCATTCTCCAACGAGCAGGTAAAATTAATTTTCATGTATCTGGAATTGGTCAGGAGGCTGCTCAGGTTGGTGCAGCTTTCGCATTGCAGAAGCAGCATGATTACTTCCTGCCCTATTATCGAGATTATGCACTTGTGCTATCTATAGGTATGACAGTGAAGGATCTTATGCTAGCCATCTTCGCGAAGGCCGAGGATCCCAATAGTGGTGGTCGGCAGATGCCTGGTCACTTTGGATACAAGAAGTATAATATTGTTACTGGCTCCAGTCCTGTAACCACTCAGGTTCCTCATGCTGTAGGCTTTGCACTTGCTGCGAAGCTGAAGAAACAGGAATTTGTTTCTTTTGTTACATTTGGTGACGGCTCGAGCAATCAGGGAGACTTCCATGAAGGCTGTAATTTCGCGGGTGTGCATAAGCTTCCGGTTATCTTCATGTGTGAGAACAATCAATATGCCATATCCGTTCCCTATCATAAGCAAGTTGGCTGTGCTAGGATCGCTGATCGGGCAGCAGGCTACGGTTTTCCCGGAATTGCCGTGGATGGTAATGACGTCTTAGAGATGTACCGTGTGGTTAAGGAAGCAAGAGAACGTGCGATACGTGGTGAAGGTCCAACTCTTATTGAGGCCATTGTTTATCGTGTCTCTCCACATTCAACCTCTGACGATGATATGGCTTATCGGACTAAAGAAGAGGTAGACGCACATATAGAGAATGATGGTATTCCGAAATTCCGTAAGTACCTTGAGGAAATCGGTATCTGGAACGAAGAGAAGCAAGCAACGATGCTGCAGGAAATTGCTCAAGAGATTAAAGAAGCGACAGAGTATGGAGATAAAGCACCATTCCCTACTCCTGAATCTACGTTGCGGCATGTATATGCAGAAGAGGGGGACGTATAACTCATGGCAATGATCACTTACCTCGATGCAATAAGATTAGGCATGAAGGATGAGATGGAGCGCGACGAGAATGTATTCGTTCTTGGTGAGGATGTTGGTCTTAAAGGTGGTGTATTCGGAACGACCAAGGGACTTCATGCTCAATTCGGTGAGGACCGTGTAATGGATACACCACTTGCGGAATCTGCTATCTCAGGTGTGGCGATAGGGGCAGCCATGTATGGTATGCGTCCGATTGCAGAGATGCAATATTCAGATTTTATGCTGCCCGCTACGAATCAAATTATTAGTGAAGCGGCCAAAATCCGTTATCGTTCGAACAATGATTGGACGTGTCCGTTAGTCGTCCGTGCACCGATCGGTGGAGGGGTTTTCGGTGGTTTATATCATTCACAATGCCCAGAATCGATCTTCTTTGGTACGCCGGGGTTAAAAATTGTAGTTCCCTCTACGCCATATGATGCCAAAGGTCTACTGATCGCGGCGATTCGTGATCCGGACCCCGTGTTATATTTTGAACACAAGAAGTGCTATAGAATGATTACTGGTGAGGTACCCGATGGCGATTATACGGTCCCTATTGGAAAAGCTGATGTGAAGCGTGATGGAACAGATATTACTGTTATTACTTATGGATTAACCGTCCACTTTGCCTTGCAGGCTGCGGAAGAGCTGGTCAAGGATGGAATTAGTGCACTTATATTAGATCTAAGAACGATTCAACCATTAGATCGTGATGCGATCTTAGAATCAGTTAAGAAAACAGGTAAAGTGCTTATTCTTCATGAAGATAACAAAACAGGGGGAGTCGGCGCAGAGGTCTCTGCCATTATCGCAGAGGAGCTCATGTATGATCTAGATGCACCTATTATGCGACTATGTGGTTATGATGTGCCTGCGATGCCGATTAGTCCGCCTCTTGAGAAATTTTATATGCTCAATACTGAAAAAGTACAAGAAGCGATGCTAAAGCTAGCTCAATACTGATTAGAATTGCGTGAGAGGAGGTAACTATAGGATGCAGAAGACGAGAACGAACGGTACTGAAATTACAATGCCTCAATTCGCAGAGAGTGTGGTGTCTGCGACAATAGGTAAATGGTTAAAGCAACCAGGAGATCATATTGAGGAATATGAGGCTTTATGTGAAGTGATAACGGATAAAGTTACAGCGGAATTGCCTTCTACTGCTGAAGGGATATTAGTTGAAATTCTCGTACCTGAAGGGGATACTGTCGATGTAGGCGCTGTGATCTGTATTATCGATGATGGGGCAGGGCAGGAATCAGCAAAGAAGCAAGCTAAACCTAGCTCCGGTATAATTAGTCAGCAGCAGCCTGCGACGGAACAGGCTCAGTTATCTGGGGATCAGAGTATGCGCCATCGCTATTCCCCTGCTGTTCGGAGTCTTGCTGAGGAGCACGGCATTGACTTGCATAGGGTTCGCGGAAGTGGTACCGGCGGACGGATTACACGCAAGGATGTGCTGGTCTTTATCGAGAATGGCGGCACAGATTCAATCGCATCATCACCAATAGCTGATAATAGGCATACGGTTAAGACTGCCGTACCACCAGCACCAGCTGCGTCAATTATGCCTAGCATTGAGATCGAACCGGCATCAGATGGAGATCGAAGAGAGTACTTCATCGACGTGACACCAATTCGCAAAACGATCGCCGCTCGTATGCATCAGAGTGTATCCGAAATTCCACATGCTTGGACGTCGATTGAAGTGGATGTCACGAACATCGCTAAGTTACGGAGTAAAGTCAAGGATGATTTCAAAAAAAATGAAGGCGTTAATCTAACTTACATGGCCTTCTTGATTAAAGCTGTTGTTAGTGCGATCAAAGATTATCCGATCATGAACTCGGTATGGAGTCTAGACAAAATTATCGTCAAGAGGGATATTAATATATCTCTTGCGGTTGGTACCGAGAACTCAGTGATGACACCTGTAATTCATCATGCGGATCAGAAGAACATTATTGGTATTGCTCGTGAGGTTGAGGATTTGGCAGGACGAACCCGTGCCGGCAAGCTGAAGCCAGCTGATATGCAAGGTGGGACATTCACTATTAATAACACTGGAACGTTCGGTTCTGTTCTTTCTTATCCGATTATCAATTATCCGCAAGCTGCGATTCTCACCTTTGAGTCAATTGTGAAGAGACCCGTTGTTATTAACGATATGATAGCGGTTCGTTCCATGGTTAACCTTTGTCTATCCTTCGATCACCGTATATTAGATGGTATTATCTGTGGTCGTTTTCATCAACGCGTCAAAGAAAATCTAGAAAGCTTTAACATAGATACAAATTTATATTAAACCTATCGTTCCTATAATAAAAAGCAGCTTCCCCTTATAAAAAAAGGTGAAGCTGCTTTTCGTAATACGGATGATTTTATTCCATAAAAATACCAGCGGTGAACAGAATAGTGGACAAGAGCATGGATGCAATCATGAGATAAATTATAATTTTGAATAATTTACTTTGTTTGTTCACGGCAAATTTCTCCTTTTTTGGGGAATGCTTTTGAAGTCCTATCATTAATAAGATACACTTAACATACATACATTTCAATGGAGGTTTTTGAGTTGGTCAATGAATCCCGATTAGTCGAGCAATTTATGGAGCTTGTACGAGTAGATAGTGAAACGAAGCATGAGGAAGCAATAAGTGTTGTATTAAAGCAGCTTTTTACGGAACAGGGATTAACCGTTACGGAGGATGAAGCAAAGAATAAGACAGGCCATGGTGCGAACAATCTGTTCTTTACCTTAGCAGCCACTCAGGGTAAGCAGGCTGTAGCTCCAATCTTCTTCACTTCACACATGGACACGGTGACACCGGGTAACGGAATTAGGCCTCAGTTAGACGATGATGGTTATATACGTAGTGATGGAACGACGATTCTCGGTAGTGATGATAAAGCTGGTTTAGCAGCGATGCTCGAAGCGATAAAAGTTATGAAGGAACAGAATGTGGAGCATGGCCGTGTACAGTTTGTGATCACTGTTGGTGAAGAGTCTGGTCTGTTAGGTGCGAGAGCAATAGATGCAAGCAAGATTGATGCGCAGTATGGTTTTGCCTTAGACTCTAATGGAGAGGTCGGAGACATCTGTGTTGCTGCACCAACACAAGCCAAAATTCATGTAGCGATTATCGGTAAATCAGCACATGCTGGTGTAAATCCAGAGGATGGCATCAGTGCGATCCAGATTGCAAGTCGATCGATATCACGTATGCCACTGGGGCGAGTTGACCATGAAACAACGGCTAATATTGGACGGTTCGCAGGTGGAGGTGCAACGAACATCGTATGTGAGCGAGTAGACATCGATGCTGAAGCTCGCAGTCTTATTCAGGATAAGCTGGATCGTCAGGTTGAATCTATGAAGCGTGCGTTCGAGCAGACGGCAGAGGAGTTCGGAGGTAGAGCTGAATTTACAAGCGAGCTTATCTATCCTGCTTACAGCTTTGACGAGAGCGCTCCAATTGTTCAGATTGCATCAGCCGCATTAAACAGCATAGGCAAAACCCCGCGACTATTTCACTCTGGTGGGGGCAGTGATGCCAACGTATTTAATGGACTAGGCATCCCCACCGTGAATTTGGCAGTGGGTTATGAGTTTATTCATACGACTAAAGAACAAATTCCTGTTCAATCGATGGTAGAGATAACAAGAGCGGTTGTAGCGATTGTAGAGGAAGTAGCCAACAACCAACAATGAACGGCTTTAGGGGAGTGATGGTTTTGTGATTGAATACCAGGACGGGGTTGTGTTAGAGCATATAGGTGGATGGGGAAATACACAGGAGCTGCTTGTGCGCATGGCAGATGGATCCGCTCATAAGGCCATTCATTATTTAGACAACAATCCTGTTCAGCTTATCCCAGGTGATCAGGTCAGGCTGAATACTACTGCTGTTACACTCGATCTGGGTTCTGGTGGATATCATTATGTGCATAGTGTCATACATTCAAGGACGCTACCGTACACCGAGCAAGACAGCTCCCATGGGCATATCATGAAGCTTAGATATACTTCTCTGCAGCGAAGTGTACTCGCCGCAGAGGAGCCCTCTAGTCCTTATCATGAGCAGTTCGTGAGACATCAATCACTAGATGGAATGCCAGTACTAATCGGAGAGCTACATAGTATGCTACCTATAGTTGCTGCGTGGATTACTTGGGGTCAACTGAAGTGTAATCCGGCAGAGCGTGTTAAGCTGAGCTATATCATGTCTGATGGCGCTGCTCTGCCGTTCTCATTCAGTAAGCATGCACAGCTGATTCGTGAGTTAGGCTGGATTACGGGCTCGGTCACCTACGGGCATGCTTATGGAGGTGATGTGGAGACCGTGAACAAATACACGGCTTTATTAGCATCCAAGTATATTCTGAAGAGTGATATCGCGGTAGTTATCATGGGTCCGGGTATTGTTGGTACGGGAACGATTCTTGGTCATAGTGGCATGGAGGTTAGTGAACTGATTCATGCAGTTACCATGCTTGGAGGACAACCAATTGTGATTCCACGCATTAGCTTTGCCGATGTACGTGAGCGTCATTATGGGATCAGTCACCATCTGCTAACTTTATTATCTCAATTCACATTAGTCCCAGTTTCTCTTCCTATACCCACTAACTTACCATTACAGCAAGTCGATCTATTACAACAACAGCTTCGAGATTATAAGCTAGCGGACAAACATCATATTACCCTGATCGATGCGATAAGTTCGGATCAAGTTGAACAAAGCTTAATGATATATCCATCAGATGTAAAAACTATGGGTAGGTGCTTCGTGGACGATCCCACCTTCTACATATCGATTAGCTGTGCTGCTGAACAAGCTTTAAGGTATGTCCGTTCCGCTCAGGCAGTTGCTTTGGCTTCAGCATTGGACGGAGAGTGCGACGCCGATCAATTAACTCCTTGACCGTTTCTATCGATGTATCTGCTGTGAGCTTCCTAAGGTAATATCGAATCTCCCAAGCCTTGCCGACCAGACGAAGCTGGCTGTGGGTGTAGTAGCCTTTCATAACTTGTCCCAACTCCCTATATATATTGTCAATCGTCTATTACCCTATGTATAGATAAGTGAGGATATGATTACTGAATATTAAAAAAGATGGTGAAGGAGATAATTAGATGAAAGATCCGAATAAGAAATTCGAGGAAGTAACTATACATACAAAGCATATTTTTCAAGGTAAAATCATTTCCTTACAGGTCGATGATGTGCGGCTTCCTAATGGGGAAACCGCAACGAGAGAAATCGTTAAGCATCCCGGTGCAGTTGCTGTCCTAGCTATACATGAAGGCAAAATGGTGGTTGTTGAGCAATACCGAAAGCCACTAGAGAAGAGCCAAGTAGAAATACCTGCGGGAAAGCTTGACCCAGGAGAGAATCCACTAGAGGCAGCTCATCGTGAGCTTCAGGAGGAGACTGGTTACACATGCCCATCTATAAAGCTCATTAGCTCCTTCTATACATCACCGGGCTTCGCAGACGAGCTTATTCATCTGTATTATGCTGACGAATTAACAGCGGGTATAGAAAAGCCTGATGATGATGAATTTTTAGAATGTGTGAGCATCACGCTAGAGGAGGCCAAACAAATGATGGCTGAGGGCCGTATAAGTGATGCCAAGACTATCATGGCGGTTTATGCTTGGCAGCTATATCAGCTGACAGGGGAATTCTAGGGTGCAGACCTATTACGCTGATTTACATATTCATATAGGGAGAACTGAAGAAGGTAAGGCTGTGAAGATCAGTGGATCCCGCAACCTTACCTTTCACAATATTGCTAAAGAGGCGTCAGAGCATAAAGGTATGGATATCGTTGGTATTATTGATTGTCATTCACCAGGGGTGCTTCAAGAAATTGATCATTACCTTGATAAAGGGACAATGGAGGAGCTTCCTGGTGGAGGTATCCGATATCATCAATCTACGGTCATACTTGGAAGTGAAATTGAAGTAAGAGACCCGGGGATGGGGCCTGCACATGTGCTGGCTTATTTCCCCATGCTAGACATGATGAAGGAATTCTCAAGCTGGATGTCGAGGCACATGAAGAACATACAGCTAAGCTCGCAGCGCATCTATGTATCAGCTAGGCAATTGCAGCAGGAGATTATAGATCGAGGTGGTTTAATCATTCCTGCTCATATCTTCACACCACATCGGAGCGTTTATGGAAGCTGTACGGATAGAATGGCCCATCTGCTGGATCTTACGAATGTGCCTGCTGTGGAGCTTGGTTTAAGCTCCGATTCAGCAATGGCAGGCCTAATTAGTGAGCTCACACCAATGACCTTTCTCACTAATTCAGATGCACACTCACTAGGTAAGATCGGGCGGGAATATAACCAACTGAGCTTGGAACAACCAACCTACATCGAGCTGGTGAAGGCTATTCAGCGCATGGATGGTAGGAAGGTATTAGCAAACTATGGTTTAAATCCACGGTTAGGTAAGTATCACCGAACGTATTGTCGCGGCTGTGGTTCGATTATTGATGACCATGAAGCAGTTAGTGTAGAGCGCTGCTCGTATTGTGGCAGTCTACGAATTGTACGTGGCGTGATGGACCGCATTCAAGATATAGCTGATCTTCATCAGCCTGCAATGCCGGACTACCGACCTCCGTACCACTACCAAGTTCCACTTGAGTACATCCCAGGTATTGGTCCTAAGAAGCTGAAAGACTTATTAGCTCATTTTCAAACTGAAATGAATATCCTTCATCGTGTTAAGCTAGATGACCTTTCCACTGTTATTGGATTCGAAGCCGCGGAGCTCATCTTGAAAGCTAGAGAGGGAAGACTCGAATTGGAATCTGGTGGGGGAGGCACTTACGGTAAGATCACCAGATAAATATGAACACATGATGACATACATTTGGGTTCACTCTCATACAATCTAGGAATTGGACAAGAGGGGGCCTAAGGATCAATGAATTTCAGTAGTTCCAGTTCCGCAACGCCCATGCGCTTATATAACAAGGAAAATATGCATCTGTATATGTTTGTGACCATTCTGTTTGTAATGGGAGTTGTGTTCGGCGCACTGATGGTTAATGCTCTTACATTGGAGCAGAAGCAGGATTTGGCGCGATATCTTGGTAGCTTTTTTCAGACAATCTCTCTAGGTGGGGAGAATATGGCACGACCGTCATTGATGCAGACGTTCGGACTACATTTTAAATGGATCATGTTATTATGGCTGCTCGGTATATCTGTCGTTGGTTTGCCACTTATCCTCGTTCTTGATTTTCTGAAGGGGCTGCTCGTAGGCTTCACGGTGGGTGTATTAATCAGCCAATATTCATGGAAGGGCATGTTATTCGTGCTGGTCTCGGTTGCACCTCAGAATATAATTATTGTTCCGATATTGATGATTTGCAGTGTTGCAGCTATTTCCTTCTCAATTTATATTGTTAAACATCGATTTCTACAGAAAACGAATGGGTCTGCAGCGCCTACATTTGCTTCTTATACTAGCTTAGCTCTCTCATTAATTGCGGTTTTGTTCGCTGTATCGTTGTTTGAAACCTATGTTTCACCCATTATGATTAGCTGGATTGCTCCTTCTTTATTAGAAGCTGCCACTTAACTTTGACCATCACAAATACGAACACATGACAAGCGTTGACTTTGTCCAACATGTCCACCTATAATGGTAACAAGTAACATTACAAGTAACATCTGCACCCGTCTGGAATTCGTTTATATCGATTCTAGCGTGTCGTTCGTTCTTTGGTGTTGCCCTCGGCTAACTTCGCGCAATATAGGGGGACAAGCATGGAAGCACGTATTGAGAAAATTAAACAGCAGCTTCAGGCCCAAGCATATAAATTAACACCCCAACGCGAATCGACAGTCAGAGTGCTGCTCGAGCATGAAGAGGATCATCTTAGCGCGGAAGATGTGTACATGCTGGTGAAAGAGAAAGCGCCTGATATCGGTCTTGCTACCGTATATCGTACGCTCGAGCTTCTTAGCGAGCTACATGTTGTGGAGAAATTAAACTTTGGCGATGGAGTTGCCCGTTACGATCTACGTAACGAGAACAATCGTCACCACCATCACCATCTTATCTGCGTACAATGTGGTTCAGTTGAAGAAATTATGGAAGACTGGCTCGGTGAGCTCGAGGAGCGACTAGAGCTTGAATATAGATTCCAAGTATTAGACCACCGTTTAGACTTCCAAGGTATATGTAGGAAGTGTAGGGATAAGGTTAAGGAATAATTGTTGCTTTTCCACTAGGTCAAGAATACGCCCCACCCTACCATTATTCATTGTAGGGTGTTTTTTTATGAAGCACTACTACCCTTACCCCTGATTTTATGGTAATTTTACTAGAGCAATGTATTCACAAGGAGATGAACACAATGAAACATGATCCGTTTAAGCAGTTCCTAGAAGCCGAGACTGAGCAACAAACCGCAGAGCTTCAGGAGACGATGAATAAAGCTGGTTATTCGCTCTTCTATGATTTTCTAGATAGCTTCAAGAAACATATACACCTCTTCCGCGATGAAGAGGCCGAGCAAATGAAAGCACTGGTGGCTAAGGCACGCAAGATATTACCCAATCCTGGAGCAATAAGTCCGTCGTGGACATATATATGGGATAAGCTGGATAACATGATTAATTATAAGGTCAGAGTGCTTCTAGCTGTTGCACCGGATGATCGTAATGGGGACTGGCAGGTACTCATCGATAATCCTTCCACAAACCGCGAGGTTGCTTGTTATCCAGGTCTAACCTTCTATGACGCTGCTTATGTGTATGCTCAGTTTCGCCCTGAGCTGGAGAAAAATGAATATATTCGTATGCAGAAAATTCAAACACATATTACTGAATTTGGTGAACGTCAAGGTATAGTGCACCATAAGATTGTCGCAGAATAGCAATATCCTCACCAAGCACATATTAGACCTCTAATTGGGAAAACTTATCATGGACAAAGGTGCCAAACACGAATTCACTCTGTAATAAGGAGATGGTAACCATGATCATCGGCGTACCCAAGGAAATTAAGAATAATGAAAGTCGAGTTGCCTTAACACCGGCTGGTGCTCATTTGCTAGTCCAATCTGGCCACAGTGTTATCATGGAGGATGCTGCTGGAGAGGGCAGCGGCTTTGCGAATGAGGATTATCTGAAGGAAGGGGCGCTCATCGCCCAGAATACCAGCGATGTATGGTCATCTGCTGATATGATCATGAAGGTGAAGGAGCCCTTGCCTGAGGAATTTGAATATTTTCAAGATAATCAGATTCTATTCACCTACCTACATTTAGCAGCTGCAGGACAATTAACGGAACAACTGCTTCATAAGAATGTAACTGGAATCGCCTACGAAACCATTCAGCTTCCGAATGGGGGACTACCTTTGTTAACACCCATGAGTGAGGTTGCGGGTCGTATGGCCGTTCAGGTTGGTGCACAATTCCTAGAGAAGTTCTATGGAGGACGGGGCATTCTTCTTGGGGGTGTTCCAGGTGTACCACCAGCCGAGGTAATTATTATCGGCGGGGGTATAGTAGGTACAAGTGCAGCGAAGATAGCACTTGGCATGGGAGCCAGTGTAGTGATTATTGAACGAAGCGCAGAACGAATGCGATATATTGATGATATCTTCGGGGGGCGTGTCCAAACTCTGATGTCCAATCCGAGTAACATTCAAAGTGCAGTCCAAAAGGCGGATCTTCTAATTGGAGCAGTGTTGATTCCAGGAGCACGTGCTCCAAAGCTAGTCACCGAGGATATGGTGAAGCTGATGAAGAAGGGTGCAGTTATCGTTGATGTAGCCGTCGATCAGGGTGGATCCATAGAGACCATTGATCGTGTAACGACGCACAGCCATCCCGTATACGAGAAGCATGGTGTACTTCATTATGCCGTAGCTAATATGCCTGGTGCAGTTCCACGGACCTCCACGCTTGCTTTAACGAATGTAACACTTCCCTACGCTTTGGAGCTTGCAGGGAAGGGACTAATCCGTGCTATTAGTGAGAATGAGTCCCTGAGACTTGGTGTGAATACGTACAAGGGAAGAATAACCTATGCTGCAGTAGCTGAAGCGGTTGGGCAACCTTATGTATCCTTGCAGAGCATTCTTAGCACTGAGCCGCTAAATTATGAGAATTTTAAGCTTTAATCATTAGACAAGCACATAATACAAGGAATGAGATCATACGTATCTTTCAAAGAACAATTGAAGGAGACACGGATATGATCTTTTCTTTACGTAGAGTATGGGGACGAGTGAAGTTTATTATTGTATTTCTATTCATGACCTTTTTCATTTATCATACCTTGAATATTCTGTCGGGGTGGATAGTGCCGCAATATCGCTACGAAGAGCCATTAGGTCGCGCTATAAAAGCATTTGAAATTGTGGATTCTGAGCAGAACATGCTTACTTTCGGAGATCGATTACGACTATTTTACTGGTATGGTGAATGAGGGTAAGCAGGAATCAGCGGATGAATGTGGAAATGTAAAGATTACCATAGAACGAAGGGCTTGAAGTCAGTATGCTACGACAATTGCAGAGTTTTATTCAATACCTGTCCGTGGAACGAGGATTATCTCTGAATACGTTAGAGTCTTATGAACGGGATCTAACTAAGTATATGGAGTATATGAAGGAACAGGGCACCACCTCTCTCGAGGCAAGCACTAAGCTTCAAATAACGTCCTACATATCTTGGCTGAAAAAGCAGGGCAAGGCACCGGCTACCGTTACTCGGAGCATGGTATCTATTCGTGCCTTCTATCAGTTTCTCGTGCGTGAGCGACTATTGGATAAAGACCCTTCGATGAATATGGAAACTCCAAAGCTGGAGAAACGACTGCCGAAGGTAATGAGTATGAATGAGGTAGAGTTATTACTTGATGCGCCTGACACCTCCACACCGAATGGCATGCGTGATAAAGCGATGCTGGAGGTACTATATGCTACGGGAATCCGAGTTTCTGAATTAACTTCGCTGAATATTGCGGATATTCATCTGGGTTTAGGCTATGTTCGATGCATTGGTAAAGGCTCCAAGGAACGGATTATTCCTCTTGGACGAATTGCTGCCCAATCACTCGATCAATTTATCCAAACATCACGGCAGAAACTTATGAAGCCAGGGAAGCAGGAGGATGCACTATTCCTCGGACATTTGGGTACAAGGATGACCCGTCAGGGCTTTTGGAAAATTATTAAAAAGTATGGTGCTTCTGTTACCTCATATAAAGAAATTACACCACACACATTGAGGCATTCGTTCGCTACACATTTGTTGGAGAATGGAGCGGACTTAAGGGCTGTTCAAGAAATGCTCGGGCATGCTGATATTTCTACTACGCAGATTTATACACATGTGACGAAGAAAAGAATGAAGGAAGTATATAATCGTACTCATCCGCGCGCCAAAATATAGAATGCTTACGAAGTAGTTTTATCGACCACTCGTGTGGTCATCTAAAACTTGGCTTATGCTTACGAAGTAGTTTTGTGTAAATGCATTTACTTCGTAAATCATTATGTACACAAAACTTCTAGGAGGATTTCATGCGATTTTCACGTATATGTTTGATTGTTCTTGATAGTGTAGGGATCGGAGAGCTCCCGGATGCAGCACGTTATGATGATTTAGGCGCTCACACCTTAGGACATATTGCTGAGAAGGTGCCAACACTTTCTCTTCCAAACTTACTACAGCTAGGACTTGGAAACATAACAACGATTCAAGGATTACCCCCAGTCGAAAAGCCGACAGCTTCTTATGGGAAAATGGCTGAGATCTCTGAGGGAAAAGATACGATGACGGGACATTGGGAGCTGATGGGGTTAAAAACCACTACACCTTTCCATACATATCCTACAGGATTTCCGCAGGAGCTGCTTGAACGATTCGAGCTAGAAACAGGACGTAAGGTCATCGGTAATAAGCCAGCATCAGGGACGGAAATCCTCGATGAGCTTGGTGAGGAGCAGATGAGAACGGGAGCTTGGATAGTGTATACCTCAGCTGATAGCGTGTTCCAGCTTGCAGCCCATGAGGATATCATTCCTTTGTCGGAATTATATGCAGCTTGTGCAATAGCTCGTCGTTTGACCCTAGAAGGACCTCATGCTGTTGGACGTATTATTGCTAGACCCTATATTGGACAACCAGGTGCATTCAAACGGACATCGAACCGCCATGACTATGCGATAAAACCGCCTGAAGCAACGGTTCTTAATATGCTAAAGGATGCTGGAAAAGATAGTATTGGTGTGGGTAAGATCGGGGATATATTCAGTATGGAAGGCATCTCAATCACTCATCCGACGATTAGTAATCATGATGGTGTGGACAAGACCATACAATGCTTGAAAACTGATTTTGATGGGTTGTTATTCGTAAATTTAGTCGAGTTTGACTCGCTCTATGGACATCGTCGTGACCCAGAAGGCTATGCGAGGGCTTTAGAGGATTTTGACCGAAGATTACCAGAGATTATGGCTCTTATAGGCCCCAATGATTTATTGCTCATTACAGCTGATCATGGTAATGATCCCACACATCGGGGTACGGATCACACAAGGGAATATGTGCCCTTACTTGTCTGGGGCCCTTCTTTGCAGCAAGGACAGTCTCTTGGTTCACGAGCTACCTTCGCTGATATTGGTGCTACTATTGTAGACAACTACAATATTCCTTATAACGGTATTGGTACTAGCTTCTTGGGAGAGCTTAAGGAGCAAATTAAGGAGAGAGAGGTTATTACGATGCCACAATTAAGTATTGTTCAACAGATTGAAGAAGCCGTTGCATATCTTCATAATAGGATGCCATTTCAACCGGAGGTGGGATTAATTCTTGGGTCAGGCCTCGGCGTGATGGCTAATACGATGGAGGACGCGACATCGATTTCTTATGCGGATATTCCACATTTTCCAGTGTCTACGGTTGAAGGTCATGCTAGTGAGTTGGTTGCTGGAACGATATCAGGTAAGCGTGTTGTCGTCATGAAAGGTCGCTTTCATCTTTATGAAGGCTATGATGTCCAGCATGTAACTTTACCGATTCGAGTAATGAAGGCTTTAGGGGTTCATACATTGATCGTAACCAATGCAGCTGGTGGCATTAAGACCACCTACCATCCTGGCGATTTAATGCTTATTCAAGATCATATTAATTTCATGTCACGCAATCCGTTGATTGGACCACATGATAATAAATTAGGTGTTCGTTTTCCTGATATGTCGGAGGCTTACAGCAAAGAACTACGGAATATTGCCAAGCAGGTAGCTGTAGAGCAAGGTATTGCATTACAAGAAGGTGTATATGTTGGTGTTCTAGGCCCCTCTTACGAAACACCGGCTGAAATACGTATGATGCGTATATTAGGTGCTGATGCAGTAGGCATGTCAACGGTGCCTGAGGTTATTGTCGCAAGACATGCAGGGCTTAAGGTGTTGGGTATCTCTTGCATCTCTAATATGGCATCGGGTATTCTAGATCAACCTTTATCACACAATGAGGTAATGGAGACGGCTGAGCGTGTAAAGGACAAGTTTATTCGACTAGTTAAAGGGATCATTCCAAGGATATAATTGCATGAAAGCTAGTATGGGGGTGCTTAGATGAGTGAGAACAGCAAGGAGTTAACCTACATAGAGCAAATCACTGAAGCATCAACTTATGTGGAGTTAATGATGACCAATTACTATAACGAAGCGGCAAGATTTGTACCACAGGTAGGTATGATTCTTGGCTCAGGTCTTGGTGATTTAGCCCTTCAAGTGGAAAATCCATTGATTGTGGAGTATGGGGATATACCCTACTTTCCCAAATCAACAGTGGAGGGCCATGCGGGACGATTCGTTATCGGAAAGCTTGAAGGTCGACAAGTCATTATTATGCAAGGGCGTTTTCATTATTATGAGGGGTATTCGATGAAGAAGGTCGTATTCCCCGTTTATGTCATGAAGCGACTGGGTATAACAGCCATGATTGTTACGAATGCTTGTGGCGGTATGAATAAATCATTCCAAGCTGGAGATCTGATGCTCATCCGAGACCACATTAATCTGACGGGGGACAATCCTCTAATCGGATCGAATGATGCGGATTTGGGTGTGCGATTTCAGGATATGTCTCAGGCCTATGATCGGGATTACGGCAATTTGCTATTGCGACTCGCAAACGATTCTACGGCACAGTCTGTTGGACGCCTTCAGGAGGGTGTTTATTGTGGTATTAGTGGTCCGGCCTATATGACCCCACAAGAGCTCACGATGTTAGCACGAATAGGTGGGGATGCTATAGGTATGTCCACAGTAGGAGAGGTCATCGCTGCACGTCATGCAGATATACGGGTATTAGGCATCTCCTGTGTGACCGATATGGCAATCGGTGATGAGCTGGAGCCGCTAACCCATGCACAGGTGATGGCTGTCGCGGAGCAGACCAAACCATGGTTTACATCGTTAGTACGGGATTTTCTAAGGGAGATGCAGTAGGTTAGAGAATCAATTGCATATCCCCAAATTCATGCCAAAGGTAGCTGGATTGTATCGCTTCTTCATAGGACCGATAAAGATACTCTGGGGCAACAAAAGCAGTAAGCATATCCAGATGACTGGCCTCAGGCTCATGAAATCCTGTAATAAGACCGTCAACTACTTGTAATTGAAGTCCCCTAGTTATATATAAGTTGGTTTCCCCATGATAAGCGGTACAGCTTCCATTCGCATCCAAAGCTGATTCCAGAGCGCGCACAACAGTGGTGCCTACTGCAATGATCCGTCCACGCTCGGCCTTAGTTTTATGGATTAATGCTGCCGTTGCCTCTGGTACAGAGTAAGCTTCGAAGTTCTGATCAGGACTTAGCTTAACGATGTCATCCATTAAGTAGCTTAGTCCGGTATGAAGCTGGATATAGGCAAGCCGCACACCTTGTCGCTGCAGCTTAAGAAGCATCTCCCAGCTGAATGCTCTCCCAGCTGAGGGCATCTCAACTGATCCTGGGTTCGTTGCAAAGACTGTCTGATAATAATCGAGTGACCACGGTTCATGAATATATTCGTATCTAACCGGGTGTCCACATTGATATATTCTCTCGAAGAGGGAAGTACCTCCTACGTTAAATTTCAATCTCCGGAATGGTCCTTGACCATGCTCGTCGATTACTTCTGCATAGAAGTCAGGGGCGAATTCAAGTACATCTCCTAGTTCAACTCCGGCAGTCAGTAATAGCGCCTCCCACTGATAATCATCTAGATATCGGGCTAAACGAATCTCGATTGAGGTAGACAATGACAAGTCAGATAGCGTCGTCCTCTTCCAATTTCCATTTATTACTGCGGGTACTGTTCGGCTGGAATTCAATACAAGTAAATCTCCGGTCTTCAGTTGTTTGCCTAGATCGAAAAAGCTCCCATGACTAATGAATCCAGTTTCACGATCCAAGGTCATTAACCTCACATGATCTCGACGAATACCACGCCGTTCCGGTGGTTGGCTCGCATTCAGGTGATCCGGAATGATAAATGCTCCCATTATATGACGCCTCCCTTATTCATGCACTGAAATCCTGGGCTTGAAACCGCTGACCATTGACCGCAATGGACTTCTCTGAAGCCAAGTATAAGAACACATCAAGAATATCCTTAGGCTCTGCAAGCTGATAATCACAATTTGGAACTGCCAATTCATGCATACGTGTGTTCATCTCGCCCGGATCTACCATATTCACTCGAACTTCTGTATCACTAACTTCATCTGCCCATGTTTCGGTCATGCCTTCCAATCCGAATTTACTAATGCCATAAGCACCCCAGCCTGCATATCCCGTATGTCCTGCTTCAGAAGTCACATTGATGACGGAGCCTTTTCCCCTTTGCAGCATCCCGACGATAACCCTACGTGTTACTAGGAAGGGTCCAAGTGTATTCACTTTTAATACATTGGCAAAATCTTCTTCAGGATAATCAAGAAGAAAGGGCATTGGACTTGGTCCGAGAATGGAAGCATTGTTAATTAATACATCGATTGCACCAAATTGAAATTCTACAGAGGCGATGAAGCGTTCAACATCGCGAGGCTCTGCTACATTCGCTACAACGGCCAGGACCTCTGCTCCAAGATGTTCAGCCTGTTCTTTAACACGCTGTAGCTCATCTCCATGCCTAGCACAAATAGCTAGATTGGCTCCTTGGGCTGCAAAGGCAAGTGTTAGAGCAGCACCGAGACCGCGTGATGCCCCTGTAATCATAATTGTTTGCCTAGTTGAGTTGTCAGAATTCATATTACCATAACCTCCATTCGATTTTACAAACTTAATATATGTTTATGTATATAAAGTAGTATAAGCTTTGGACATCTTCAACGTCAACGGGTATAGTTGAAATAAATGGAAAGAAAAAAACTTTTCCTTAAAGGAGCTACATACAAGATGAGAACAGTTGACTTGATTCAGAAAAAAAGAGATGGTGGCGAGTTGAGTTCTGCGGAAATTCGTTATCTTATTCATGATTATAGTAATGGGAACATTCCAGATTACCAAATGTCAGCTTTTACAATGGCTGTTTACTTCCAAGGGATGAATGCTAGAGAAACGGCAGAGCTAACGATGGCCATGGCAGAGTCTGGGGATCAATTCGATCTATCTCCGATTGTTGGTATTAAGGTGGATAAACATAGCACCGGAGGTGTAGGGGATACAACAACACTAGTTCTCGCGCCTCTTGTTGCAGCTGCTGGGGTTCCTGTTGTGAAGATGTCTGGCCGAGGGTTAGGGCATACAGGTGGGACAATCGATAAGCTTGAAGCTATTGAGGGCTTCCGGGTGGAGCTTGATCAGCAAACCTTCTTCGAGCAAGTGAATCGGTGTGGAGTAGGGGTCATTAGTCAGACAGGGAATATTACTCCGGCGGACAAAAAGCTCTATGCACTTCGCGATGTTACTGCGACGGTTGAATCGATCCCGCTAATCGCGAGCTCTATCATGAGCAAGAAGATTGCTGCTGGAGCTGATGCTATTGTATTGGATGTGAAAACGGGGGCAGGGGCCTTTATGAAGACTATGGACGACTCGATTGAGCTTGCCAGAGCTATGGTTGCTATTGGTACTCAAGTAGGTAGAGAAACGATCGCTATTATCAGTAGCATGGACCAGCCTCTTGGATTCGCGATTGGTAACTCTCTTGAAGTGAAGGAAGCCATTGATACATTACGTGGGCAGGGACCTGATGATCTTAAGGAGCTTTGCTTAGTCTTGGGTTCCTATATGCTCTTATTGAGTAAGAAGGTCAATAGTTATCAAGCAGCAAGAGAACAATTAATACAACTCATAGATAACGGACAGGCTCTACATAAGTTTAAGCAGCTTGTAGAAGCACAGCATGGCCGGACCGATATTATAGAACAACCAGAGCTTCTCCCTTGTGCTACTCACTGTGTGATTGTGTCCTCCGATCACAATGGTTGGATAACCTCAATCGAAGCAGAAGTGATTGGTAGGGTTGCAATGATGCTTGGCGCTGGAAGAGAGACTAAGGATAGTACGATTGATTTGAGTGCTGGTGTTGTATTAAAGAAGAAAGTAGGGGACCCTGTAACAGTAGGCGAAGCATTACTTGAGTTGCATTATAATGATAATCATTCTTCTAAGAGAGAAGCTGCGATCCATCAGGCAAAGTCTGCTTTTTCTTTCGAGGACGTATTGGTTGATTCACCTCAACTTATCTATGCCGTGATCACCAAGGATGGAGTTACACAATGGAATCAATAGCTATGACAGCTTGCCAGTTATTGAAATCATAAATATACCATGTTACCATGGTATTCAAGCCTCATAGCCCAGATAATGGATAAAGCTCTTAGGTTGGTACGGATTAGATAGGTGGGCCCTTCAGTACTTGGGAACACCATGGAGTCGGAATACGAATAAAAATAAGATAGATCAATAATTGTGTGTCGGCTATAAGAAAAATTTAAGTTAGTGTAATAGGTTGGTACGAAGTCGCTTCTGTCTTCGTACCAGCCTTTTTGTTCAGAAACTTTTTAATACTATTATTGTCTATATAGTATAAATTATATTGACAAAGGTAAATAAAGTTCATATATTTATACTGTTATCTATATACTAGTACAAAAATGAATGTTTTCCATGGAGGCAATCTAAATGAGCATTGTTGAATTGAATGAGTTGACCAAATATTATAAAAAGACCAGAGGTATTAAGGATATTACATTCTCGATTGAAGAGGGTGAGGTATTCGGATTTATCGGACCGAATGGTGCTGGCAAAAGCACGACAATTCGCACTCTTCTAAATTTTATTTATCCAACAAGTGGAAGTGCTACTATCTTCGGTAAAGACGTTGTGAAGCATTCTAAGGACATACGCCGTGACATCGGATATTTGCCTTCGGAGGTTAACTATTATGATGACATGCGAGTGATGGATCTATTGGTATATTCCGAGAAATTCTACAAAAAATCGAACAAACCACGTCTACAAATACTGGCTGAACGTTTAGATTTAGATCTAACCCGCAATATCGAAGACCTCTCTTTTGGCAATCGTAAGAAGGTAGGTATCGTTCAAGCATTGTTTCATGAGCCAAGGTTATTAATACTAGATGAACCCACAGGCGGTTTGGATCCACTCATGCAGAATGTATTCTTCGAATTAATAACAGAGGAAAGGAAAAAGGGCTCTACTATCTTCTTTTCCTCTCACATTCTTAGTGAAGTCCAGAGGATGTGCGATCGAGTGGCTATTATCAAGGACGGAGAGCTCATTCAAGTGGAGTCTATTGAGAACTTGATCAAGAATAATTTCAAGACAGTCATATTAACCTTTAACGAGCCAACTGAAGCCAACATTGACTTAGCTGGTATTGTTCAACAAGAGGCCGAAGGAGACCAAATACGTTTGCTATACAGTGGTAATATTCGGGAATTACTCAATTGTTTGCAGCAGCTGCCTTTACAAGATATCCGAATTGAAGAGCCCTCATTAGAAGAGGTATTCATGCATCATTATGAAAAATAATTCAGATATATCAGGAGGTTATTCTATGATATTCCGTAGAGAAATGAAACGTAATCTGAAATCATTAATCATTTGGAGCTTGATTCTATCGGGGCTTGTGATCATGACGCTTAGTTTGTATCCACAGATGGCAGCTGACCAGCAGGCGATTAATGAAATGCTGGAGGTTTACCCGGAGCCACTGAAGAAGGCCTTTGGTATGGACAAAGTTAATTTTGGATCGCTTCTGGGGTTCTATGCTATTCAAGTATATATGATGACTACACTCGTTGGGAGTATCTACGCTGCTATAATGGCATCAGGAATTCTCGTTAAGGAAGAGAGCGAGAAAACGATAGAATTCTTATTGTCCAAGCCTGTAAATCGATCTGAAATTATCATGCAGAAGCTAGGCACGGTTGTTACGAACTTGTTGGTGTTTAATATTATATTAACTTCTACAAGCTTACTTGGATTTCAATTTGCGGATGGAGCAGAATATTCAGGTAAAGTGTTCGCACTCTTGGCCTTTGCAACCTTCCTACTCCATCTTACGATAGCCTCTGTTTCGTTTCTATTGTCTGCTCTAATGCGGAAAACTCGGAATATCGTTTCGTTATCATTGGGTTTTGTTTTTATCTCCTACTTTTTGCATATTACGGCTGGTGTGGCTGAGAAGTTTGAATTTTTAGAATATGTTAGTTTTTTTAAATATGTTGATGCGGGAGAAATTATAGTGAATGAATCAATAAGAGTGCTTTTTATTATCATCATGTTAGCAGTCATTGCTGTATGCATATCTGCTGCGTTTTTATACTATGAGAAGAAGGATATTGCGGTATGAAAAAAAGTAAAAAAGATCAAATCATCGAAAAAGCAACTGAACTTTTTTTTGAAAAAGGCATTCTTGCTACTAGTATGGATGAAATTGCTGAGATGACTCCTGTTGCAAAGATGACTATATATAAATACTTCCATAACAAAGAGGGTCTACTGAGTGAAGTGCTGAATCGATATGTTCGAGAGAAGCACATGTTTATGAGCGACCAAATTCAGCGATATCCTGACCCGCTGGATGCCATACTTCATATTATGAATTATAAGGATATGGATATTCCCCAACAATTCTTGAAGGAATGCTTCGAGAATTACCCACAATTTGTCGTTGAGATGATGACGTACTATAAAGAGAATATTGCTAAGGAATTTGAGAAACTGATCTTAAATGCTCAACAGAAGGGTCAGATTCGCAAGGAACTGTCCCCCCATATACTGATGATCTATGTGCAAGCCATCAAAGAACATTTGGCTAAACCCGAAGTTGTCAAAGGAATTGCTGATCTTCGGACCGTAGGAGAGCAATTTATCTCTATGTTCCTATATGGTATCGTCCCTCCAGAACATCAAGGAAAGTAATCTCTTGTGGAAACCTAATGGTTTCTCAGGAGATTTTTTTTATGTCTTACAGGTTGGAATAATTTAACTTGCTTCCGTCCATACTGAATATATGTGTAAAAACTTAGTATCCATCTAAAAATTTTGAGGAGAGATCTCTATTGAAATCAATTAAATTAATAGCCTTACTAAGCACCATTCTATTCGCACTATCCTATCCGCTATCCGCTGTTGCACATCATGAGCTAGGACACGTTGAGGTTAGTGCGGATAAGGATAAGGCGAAAACCGTAGATTTAGCACCCAATGCCAAATCTGCTCTATTAATCGATGCGGATACAGGAACAATTATTTATGAGAAGAATAGCCATGAACGACTTGCGCCTGCTAGTATCACTAAAGTAATGACAATGCTGCTGATTATGGAGTCACTAGAACGTGGTGAGATAAAGCTTAATGAGAAAGTTACGGTAAGTGAGCATGCAGCATCGATGGGAGGGTCGCAAATTTTCCTCCAGGTTGGAGAAGTGATGTCGGTAGAGGACATGCTTAAGGGAATTGCCATGGCTTCAGCTAATGATGCCTCTGTAGCACTTGCAGAGAAGATTACTGGTTCTGAAGAAATATTCATCTCACGAATGAATGAGAGAGCCGAACAGCTGGGACTGAAGGACACTCACTTCTCTAACACGAATGGTCTGCCAGCTAAGGATCATTACTCTTCAGCTCATGATATCGCGATGATGTCTAAAGAGTTACTAAAGCACCCCTCAATTACGAAATATACGGGTAAATATCAGGATTATCTAAGGAATGAAACGGAGAATCCATTCTGGCTCGTCAATACGAATAAGCTTGTGAGATTCTACGAGGGTGTAGATGGATTGAAAACCGGATATACAAGTGAAGCTAAATTCTGTTTAACGGCAACAGCGATGAAGGATTCCTTTCGTGTAATTGCTGTTGTACTCGGAGAACCGAATACTAAAACTCGTAATGCAGAGGTATCACAGCTTTTCAACTATGCCTTCTCACAATACACGAATATGCCGATCTATCAGGCTGGGGATCCGATGGGAACGGTTAAGGTGGAGAAGGGAAATGTGGAGCAAGTACAATTAAAAGCCAAACATCGGTATAGTGTTCTCCTTAAGAAGGGAGAGAAGCTCAGTGATATACGGCACGAGGTCAAATTTATATCCATGCTAAAAGCACCCGTATCGATTGGTCAACCGATTGGTAAGCTTACTGTTTATAAAGGGGATACCACTATTGCAGAATTCACAGTAGAGTCACCCATTGCCGTAGAGCAGGCAAGCTGGTGGAAGCTATTGAAACGAACTACGGGTAAGCTATTCTTCCTTGATTGATCCCGCGAAATAGATCAGGTTTTGTAAGTTCTACTCGACCTGCTTCTAGTTTTGTCGAGGATAAAGGATTAGCCATACAAAAGTAGAATCTAATGTTCATTGGGAGAGGGGAAGGTGAACAAACATGAGTCTGCAAATCGAGATGGAGCAACACCGTAAGGCTCTCATCGTCAGACTTAAAGGGGAACTAGACCATCATACCGCCGAGATTGTTAAGGCACGTATGGAGGAAGCAATCAGACGAGAGGATAGCCTACACATCATTCTCAGCTTAAAGGACCTCACCTTTATGGATAGCTCCGGTTTGGGAGTCATTCTAGGTAGGTACAAACAAATTATCGCAAAAGGCGGAAGGATGGTCGTCTGCGACATTCAACCGGAAATTTATCGGCTTTTTGAGATGTCTGGTTTATTCAAAATTGTTGTTCTGGAATCGAATGAACGATCGGCACTGTCAAGTTTGGGGGTGGCTTTATGAGCTACAACAACTTCATGAAGTTACAATTCGCTAGTAGATCAGAGAATGAAGCCTTTGCCCGGATCACAGTAGCAGCTTTCGTCTCACAGCTCGATCCTACCTTGAATGAATTAACCGATATTAAAACCGTCATTTCCGAAGCCGTGACGAATGCAATTATTCACGGTTATGAGAATGAGGCAGAAGGGTTAATTACCATTTCTGCTCGTATTGAGGATGACACCGTCCATATTACGATTGAGGATCAAGGAAGCGGAATTCAAGATATTGAACAAGCTATACAGCCGCTGTTCACCTCCAAGCCTGAGCTTGAACGTTCAGGAATGGGATTCACCATCATGGAGAATTTCATGGACAATATGGAGATTACTACTAGATTAGGTGAAGGCACTATAGTACGTATGTCCAAGCGTATTGAATCGAAAAAAGCCTTATACAACTAATATGACGCACATGATCGTTTTTCACTTCACCACTGGTGGTGAAAATACGACATGCCGTGGACGTCACCTGAAAACCCCCTAAATGAATAAATTTAGTGAGTGCGTTCTCAGGTTGGATAGAGGGGATGAGCGATGGATGTGGATTTAAAGCATGCCTCACACCGATATTTGGACGACCCTGAAGTCAAAAGGCTAATTGCACTAAGTCAATCTGGTGACAATCTTGCCCGAGATACACTCGTTCAATGTAACATACGTTTAGTGTGGTCGGTTGTGCAGCGTTTCATGAATAGGGGCTATGACCCCGATGATTTATTCCAAATTGGATGTATCGGATTATTAAAATCCGTTGATAAATTTGATCTAAGCTATGATGTCAAATTCTCTACCTATGCCGTTCCAATGATTATTGGTGAAATTCAACGGTTCCTTCGAGATGATGGCACGTTGAAGGTAAGTCGATCCATGAAGGAATTAGCCAATAAGGTTCGTAAAGCATCCGATGATCTATCTAAGACATTAGGTAAGATTCCAACGATTAATGAGATCGCCGAATATCTTGAGGTTACGCCAGCAGATATTGTATTCGCTCAGGAAGCGAATAGACCACTTTCATCCATCCATGAGACAGTATTCGAGAATGATGGGGATCCCATTACCCTGATGGATCAGATCGCTGATGAGTCGGATGAGCGTTGGTTCGATAAGCTTGCCTTGACCGAAGCCATCGAAACGCTGAATGAACGGGAAAGATTAATTGTATATCTCCGTTACTTCCGCGATCAGACACAGTCAGAAGTGGCCAGACGTTTAGGAATATCTCAAGTGCAGGTATCTCGTTTAGAGAAAAAAATTCTACAATCCATCAAGGACCAGATAGCTTTATGACTATCTGGTCTCTTTTTTATGCATATTAAAGGGGAGTAGTGTATTCGAAAGGATGATCCTCTATGGTAACACAGACAATTTCCCGACATTTAGATCAGAATAAGAAAATATTGAAGGAAGCCGTTGGACTGGAGGATAGCTTTGATCTGATTGCCAAAGACATCGAAATAGGGCACAAATCAGCATTTCTGTTTGCGGTGAACGGTTTTATAAAGGACGAAGTATTAGCGGATATCATGGTGAGACTAAGTTATCTGGAGCGTGATCAAATTGTGCCCAATGTGCTTAAGTCAATCCTCGTTAAGTATATACCTCATGTTCAATCTGAAGAAGTCGATGATATGAACAAGCTTGTGCTTATGGTTTTGTCAGGTGGGAGCGCCCTCTTCATAGAAGGTGAGTCCAGTGCCATTGTGATTGATGTCAAAACCCTGCCATCAAGATCTATCGAAGAGCCGGATTTAGAAAGAGTCGTGCGAGGCTCGAGAGATGGGTTTACAGAAACGTTACTCACCAATGTAACGTTGGTCAGACGAAGAATCCGTGATCCCCAGCTGAGGTTAGTGATGTCTAAAATTGGCACCCGCTCAGAGACGGATGTTTGTATAGGGTATATTGCCGACATAGCTAATCCGGATATTATAAAAGCAGTTCAGGATAAATTAAAGAAAACCGAAGTAGACGGCATACCTGTGGCGGATAAACAGCTTGAAGAGTTAATTGTAGGGAAAGGGTGGAACCCTTATCCATCTGTAAGATATTCCGAGAGACCGGATGTAGTATCCACACATTTATTAGAAGGGAATATTATTATCTTCGTTGATACTTCTCCAAGTGTGATGATCTTACCGACAACCTTCTTCCATCTTGTGCAGCATGTAGAAGAATATCGGCAAACTCCTTTAATCGGAAGCTATTTACGTTGGGTACGATATGTTGGAATTCTGGCTTCCATATTCCTGTTGCCGCTGTGGTTTCTGCTTGTTATGAACCCAGAGCTTAAGCCCCCAGGATTGGGGTTTATTGGACCCAACGAAACCGCCCAACTTCCAATCATTCTGCAGTTTTTCCTTGCTGAACTTGGTATTGATCTCATGAGAATGGCTGCTGTGCATACACCTGCACCGCTTGCTACAGCTATGGGACTAATCGCTGCGATCCTTATTGGTGAAATTGCCGTGAAGACAGGACTGTGGGTTAACGAGGTGATCCTGTATATAGCGATTGCAGCAATAGGTATGTTCGCAACACCAAGCTATGAATTAAGCTTGGCCAATAGGATGGTCCGTTTATTGCTGCTCGCTTTAGTAGCTATTTTTAAGGTTCCTGGGTTAGTGGTAGGTACTACACTCGTTCTGTTGATGCTAATTGTCAAAAGATCCTACAATACACCTTATATGTGGCCATTCATCCCATTTAATGCAAAGGCACTCTTCACTGTACTTGTACGACAGCCCTTCACACAGATGAAGAAGAGACCAAGTATCAACCAAACCTTGGACAATACACGCAGACCAATACGGTAACTTGTTTTTTTAGATCGGAATATGTTAATTTAAGAGTAATAAAATTCTTAGGATATGCTTAAGAAATAGTTTTATCGACTGCTAGAGCAATCATCAAAAAGTTGGAGGGAACCAAAAGATGCATCTTCATGGGACGAGTCGCATTAATGGACAAGGGCACTTGGAAATCGGTGGCTGCGATACAACAAAACTTGTTGAGCAATATGGAACACCACTATATGTTATGGACGAGGCTTTGATACGCAAACGAGCACGAGAGTTTACTAAAGCATTTGAGGCTTCTGGCTTAAGGTTTCAGGTAGCTTATGCCAGTAAAGCATTCTGTGTAATGGCAATGTGTAAACTGGCTGAGCAAGAAGGATTATCTTTAGATGTTGTTTCGGATGGAGAGCTTTTTACTGCTCTGAAATCAGGATTTCCCGTAGAACGTATTCACTTTCATGGGAATAATAAATCTCCTTTTGAGATTGAGATGGCTGTGGATGCTCGAATTGGTTGTTTTGTAGTAGATAATTTTACAGAACTACATCTATTGAATGAAATTGCTGGGCAACGCAGTCGGAAAGTCAAAGTGTTGTTCCGTGTAACACCGGGCGTCGAAGCTCATACACATGAATACATCTCCACTGGCCAAACGGATTCGAAATTCGGATTTGATATAGGCAATGGACAGGCCAAGCAAGCCATTGAAGTGGCTAAGGGCTTGTCGAATATTGAGATTCTAGGCATTCACTCTCATATTGGATCACAAATCTTCGAGGTCGAGGGCTTTAGAATGGCCGCTGAACGTGTAGCCGAATTTGCAACCAACATTCGCGCTGATCTCGATGTCACACTACAAGTAATTAACTTGGGTGGAGGCTTCGGTATTCGTTATAAGGAAGGCGATACACCTTTACTTATTAGCCAATATGTTAAGGCAATAACGGACGCTATTAAGGACTGTTTTGGTAAGGATAATTATCCGCTACCCGAAATTTGGGTAGAGCCAGGTCGTAGTATGGTTGGCGATGCTGGTACAACATTGTATACGATCGGAACCTACAAGGATATTCCTGGAGTTCGTAAATATGTGGCTGTCGATGGTGGGATGACAGATAATCCACGACCAGCCTTGTATGAATCCGTATATGAGGCTATGCTCGCAAACCGAGCGAATGAAGAAAGTGAAGAGGTTGTATCTATTGCAGGTAAAGCTTGTGAGAGTGGAGACATGCTCATCTGGGATTTGTCATTACCTAAGTCTAAATCGGGCGACATTCTTGCAGTATCCTGTACGGGCGCTTATAATTATGCGATGGCTAGTAACTATAATCGAATTCGCCGTCCAGCGGTTGTTTTCGTGCAAGAAGGCCAATCTGATCTTGTCGTTCAGCGTGAGTCACACGATAATATAGTGGATAACGATTTGATTCCGGAACGATTAAGGAAATCAACAGCAGCTGCGATCTAACGCAATCTGCGAGAAGGAGAAAAATTTAACTATGGGTAAACAAGCAAAAATCACAATGGAAACAGGCGCGGAAATTGTTATTGATCTATTCGAAGAGGATGCACCGAATACAGTAGCTAACTTTGAGACACTAGCGAATAAAGGTTTCTACAACGGATTGATTTTTCACCGTGTAATTCCAGGCTTCATGGCTCAAGGCGGTTGTCCTACTGGTACAGGTACGGGTGGTCCTGGCTACCAAATCGATTGTGAGATTAATAAGAATAAGCATGTCCGCGGAACGTTAGCGATGGCACATGCTGGTCGTAATACGGGTGGAAGTCAGTTCTACATTTGCTATGGTCCTCAGCCGCATCTGGATGGTCAACATACTACTTTTGGTGTAGTGGTATCAGGTATGGAGAATGTGGATGCAATTAAAGGTCGCGATAAGATGGAAAAGGTAGAAGTAGTCGAAGCATAAGATTAATCAATAAGCGCCAGCAGTGGGATTTTACCGCTCTGACGCTTTATTTTTTAATAAAATCACAGAGTTTCTATAGAAATTTATGTATAGTTGCTTAGAGTTGTATAGACATTTACATAATGTGTATGTATAATATTTCTGATATTAGTCATTCTTCGGGGCTGGGTGGAAATCCCAACCGGCGGTGATGTGCTCGGATGAAAGTTCGAGCCTTAGTCCGTGACCCGGTCACCAACAGGTGAACGGTGGATCTGGTGAAAATCCAGGGCCGACAGTTAAAGTCTGGATGGGAGAAGAATGCACGGATGAAGTAGTCCCTATTACGATAGGGCTTGTACCTTTTTTCACATTGGTGAATAAGGTCAAGTTTACTTTGTATTGACCGTATAAAATTCCCATTAATGCCCCCAAGCTGATGCTGGTGGGCATTTTCTTATGTCACGAGAAGGGGGGTTAACAGCTTGGAGCTCATGAACGATCAGCATTATATGCGGTTGGCGTTGCAGCTTGCAGCGGCTGCTCATGGCCAGACGGATATCAATCCCGTCGTCGGTTGTGTAGTCGTGAAGGATGGCCGAATCGTCGGAACAGGTGCACACCTGCGTAGGGGAGGACCTCATGCAGAGGTTCATGCACTTAATATGGCGGGGATAGAGGCAGAAGGTTCCACGGTGTATGTCACTTTAGAGCCCTGTAGTCACCATGGAAGAACACCTCCATGTGCAGAAAGACTTATTGCGGATAAGGTAAGTCGAGTAGTGGTTGCAACCATTGACCCTAATCCATTGGTTGCTGGTAAGGGAGTTGCAATACTAAGGGAACATGGTATAGAAGTTGTCATAGGTATACTGGAGCACGAAGCCAGGTCATTGAATCTTATTTTTGAAAAATATATGCTAACTGGGTTGCCTTACGTAACTATGAAAACAGCATGCTCCCTAGATGGCAAGATAGCAACTAGTGATGGACACAGTAAATGGATTTCTAATGAAGCATCTCGTCAGCTCGTTCATACGATGCGACATCAGCACAAAGCTATTATGGTTGGTATCGAAACAGTTCTTGCAGATAATCCAAGCTTGAATACAAGACTAATCGTACCAAGTATTCAGCCTATACGGGTTATTGTGGATAGTAAGTTAAGAATACCAATCGATGCGACGGTTGTTAGTACTGCAAGCGAGAATCATACAATTATTCTTACTACTGAATTAGCCTCGGTACAACGTCAGACGGAATTAGAAGATATGGGCGTAAGGATCATCCGTTGTGGAGAAGGGCCTCATGTTAACTTGCAGCATGCGATGCATAAGCTTGGTGAACTCGAAATTAGTTCCATCTTACTTGAGGGTGGTGGGACGTTGAATGGTGCGATGTTAGAGAAGGGTCTTATTGATCAGATGATATTATTCTATGCTCCTCTATTCATTGGTGGAAAAACTGCACCGGGAGCAGTTGCATTCGAGGGATTATCCAGTATCAGTGATGCTGTTCAGCTAGAAGGAATGAGCCTGCAGCAGATCGAGAACAATTTCTGTGTAAGTGGTTATCCATCTAATCGCTGGAAGGGAGAGGAGTAAGCTCATGTTTACGGGAATCATAGAGGAGATAGGCAGCTTACGTTCCGTCCAATCCAGAGGGCAATCGATGGTATTAATCATAGAAGCGAACAAAGTGCTTGAGGGTATCCAGCTAGGTGATAGCATTGCAGTGAATGGGGTATGTCTGACCGCCGTAGCCTATGATGCCAACTCATTCTCTGTTGATGTCATGCCTGAAACTTATCGGCAAACGAATATCTCTAAGATAACGCATGGTGCACGTGTGAATCTTGAGAGAGCGATGCAGGTAGGAGGTCGATTCGGTGGCCACATGGTTCAAGGCCATATTGATGGTTGTGGTGTAATTCGTTCTCGACACAACGAGGAGAATGCGGTTGTCTATACAATTGAGCCTGACCATAAAGCCATATTCCGGTATATTATCAGTCGGGGATCTATAACGATTGATGGCATAAGCTTAACTGTAGTTCGCGTGGATGAAATCACATTTACGGTTTCTATTATCCCTCATACATTAGCTCAAACCATACTGAATGATAAGCGTGTAGGAGATGTTGTTAATCTAGAGACAGATATCCTTGGCAAATATATTGAACATCTCTTGAACTACAAAGAGCCAGCAGATGAGGGCAAGAAAAGCCCATTAACTCAAGCTTTCCTAGCAGAGAATGGGTTCATTTAATTAACTATCTGGAAATTGAGCCCGACTGGGCATCGCATAGGGGAGGGAAAAGCATGAAAAAATCTAAACTAGATTCCATTGAGTCTGCTATATATGATCTAATGCTGGGCAAGGTTATCATTGTCGTTGACGATGAGGACCGTGAGAATGAAGGAGATTTCATTGCGTTAGCAGATAAGGCAACTCCGGAGGTCATTAACTTCATGATTAGTGAGGGTCGAGGACTAGTCTGTGTACCCATTACGGCAGAGCGTGCAGAGGAGTTAGAGTTGCCACTGATGGTCGTGCAGAATACCGATGCTCATGGCACTAACTTTACAGTATCTGTAGATTACCGCGATACTGCAACAGGTATATCAGCCCCAGAGAGATCTAGAACGGTAAAAGCTTTGATTCAACCTAATACTAAACCTTCGGAATTTCGTAGACCAGGACATATCTTCCCGTTAATCGCCAAGAAAGGCGGTGTTCTTAGAAGAGCTGGTCATACGGAGGCTGCTGTTGATTTGGCGATCATGTGTGGCTCCTACCCGGCAGCTGTCATCTGTGAAATTATTAATGAGGACGGCACGATGTCCAGAGTCCCTGATCTGATAAAGCTTGCCAAGAAGCATGATCTTAAGCTTGTTTCTATTCAGGATCTTATTCGATATCGGAACGAGAAGGAAAAGCTGGTACAGCGTGTGGTTGAGGTGAAGATGCCTACAGATTATGGTACCTTCTCTACGATAGGTTACACGAATGAGGTTGATAATAAAGAGCATGTCGCCTTGGTAAAGGGTAAAATTGATGGTGATCTTCCTGTACTGGTTCGTATGCATTCCGAATGCCTGACAGGCGATGTCTTTCACTCCCATCGATGCGATTGTGGACCACAGCTCGCTGCAGCGATGAAACAAATCGATGAAGTGGGATCCGGTATTATTGTTTATCTTCGTCAAGAGGGCCGAGGCATAGGATTGTTAAATAAGTTGAAGGCTTATGAGCTTCAAGAGCAGGGATTAGACACTGTTGAGGCGAATATTAAGTTGGGGTTTGCTCCTGATCTCCGAGATTATGGGATTGGAGCACAAATCCTAAAGGATTTGGGTGTTAAACAAATTCGCCTCCTTACGAACAACCCTCGCAAAATTGTCGGATTAGACGGTTATGGTCTACAAGTAGTTGAACGTGTACCTTTACAGGTCGATTATTACGAGGATAATGATAAATACATGAATACCAAAAAAACTAAAATGGGGCATCTGCTCGATCTGCATGAGCCAAGGAAATAAAGCTCGACCAAAAACATTAAAGGAGAAATGCAAACAATGAACAAATTATATGAGGGCATGTTAATATCAGAGAAATTAACGTATGGTATTGTTGTAGGACGGTTTAACGAATTTATCTCAGGTAAGCTATTATCAGGAGCGCTTGATGGACTTAAACGTCATGGTGTACAAGACAATGAAATCGATGTAGCCTGGGTACCAGGTGCTTATGAAATTTCACTGATTGCACAGAAGATGGCTGAGAGCGGTAAGTATGATGCTGTTATTACTCTTGGAGCGGTAATCCGTGGGTCTACACCTCATTTTGAATATGTGAGCGGTGAAGTGGCTAAGGGTGTTGCTAGTGTATCGTTAAAGACAGGAATTCCTGTCATATTCGGTGTATTAACAACGGATTCTATTGAACAAGCGATCGAACGTGCTGGTACAAAAGCAGGGAACAAGGGCTGGGAAGCGGCGACTACCGCGATCGAAATGGCTAACTTAGTGAAGCAATTCCAATAATCGAAACCATATTTCGAGGGGTTAACTATGAGTGTTCAATATAAATTGGAGGCTTTTGAGGGTCCATTAGATCTACTCCTCCATCTAATTGATAAGAACGAGGTCGATATCTACAATATCCCTATCAGTGATATCACGAATCAGTATATGTCCTATCTATCAACGATGGAAGATTTACAGATGGATATTACTAGTGATTTTTTGGTCATGGCTGCTACACTGTTGTCGATTAAGAGCAAGATGCTCTTGCCTAAGCCTCCAGTTATTGATCTCGATGGACTTGAATTGGATTCTGATATTGATCCTCGAATGGAACTCGTACAGAAGCTACTTGAATATCGCAAATTTAAAGGCATCGCCGAGCATCTTAGAGAAAAAGAAATTGGTCGCAGTTTAATATACATGCGTGAGCCTGAGGATTTAACTCCCTATATGCCTAAAGTCATAGTGGATCCACTCAAAGGTATCCACCTTGCAGATATCATGTTCGCATTTCAACGGGCTCTTTGTCGGTCAGCAAGTCGCAATCGTGTTACGAAGATTAATCGTGATGAGATCTCTGTGAAGGATCGTATCCGTCAGCTTGTCGAAGTGTTAGAGCAGCAAGGCGGACAAGCTTTATTCTCTCAATTACTTGGTGATGAGCTAACACGTGAAGACATTATTGTTACCTTCCTAGCTTTGCTAGAATTAATGAAGATAAAAAAGGTAGCTTGTTACCAGCATAGTCTTTTTGATGAGATTGTGATTCGTCTAAGAGAGGAGGGGGAACAGATTGGAATATCCGATATTGAAGTCGATTATTGAGGGTTTATTGTTCGTTGCAGGTGATGAAGGCTTAGAGGCCGTGCATATCGCCGAGGTTGTCGAGCAAGAAACCAAAATAGTGAAGAATATAATTAAGGAATTACAAAGTGACTATCTTGTTCAAGTTAGAGGTATGCAAATTCTTGAAACCGCTGGTGCCTTCAGACTTGCTTCATTAGCAGACCATGCGATCTATTATGAACGTTTAGCCACTTCCCCGACCCGATCAGGACTCTCTCAGGCGGCTTTAGAAACTCTGGCTATTATTGTATATAAACAGCCGTTAACTCGGATCGATATCGAAGAGATTCGTGGTGTTAAAACCGACCGAGCTTTGCAATCTTTAATATCGAAACAGTTGATTCGCGAGGTAGGTCGTGCCGAAGCTGTTGGGCGTCCAATCCTCTATGGAACCACAAAGCCATTTCTTGATTACTTCGGCTTGAATAGTCTGAAGGATCTACCAGCTACAACCTCATTCGAGATTGAATATAACCTAGAAGAAGAGACTAGATTATTATTCGAGAAGCTAGAGGGTAGACAGCTTACTATTGATGATGTTTGAATATAACTTCCATACTAAGGAAAGAATAAACTCAAGAGACGATAGGGAACTCCTATGCCGCTTGGGTTTTTTAATTTCTTATCGGAGGGTAATATATGGTTTGGTTATGGATGTTCGTTGTGATTTTTCTTATTACATTTGTTGCTGCTCTATTCAGCAGGGTACGCGCTCATATTGTTTATTCCCGAGTGAGAGACGATGATAATTTCGAAATGCAAATTAGGGCTTTATTCGGTCTAGTAAATTATCGATACACATTGCCGGTTATTGCGTTTGAAGGAGTAAAAGAAGGAGTTTCCTTCGATAGTAAGACAGCATCGAATATCCCATCGGCTGATAAAGAAGATCATATTCAATTAGTTCAGAAGGATATCGTGCAAAGATATGAACAAACAAAGAAGCTAATCAGTCATATGCTAGGCTTTCATCAATGGTTAGTGAGAACACTTAAAAGAACCCATTGTAATCAGATGAATTGGAGCACGCATATAGGATTAGGTGATGCACCAGAAACGGCAATTACCACAGGCATGATTTGGGGCTTGAAAACCTCGATATTAGGCGTGTTGTTCAATCATATTAAATTGGAAGCTCGACCTGAATTAGCGGTTGTACCACACTTTAACCAAATGTTATTCCGAACATCCTTTGATTGTATAATTATGATTCGTCTGGGTTATGCTATGCTTGCGGGACTGCATTTGTTTGTTCGCATTTACAAGGTGAAGGGAGGAATCAGAACGTGGCAGAACATCCTATCCAAGGCCTAATGCAAACCGCGATGGAGAACATCAAGGAAATGGTTGATGTGAATACCATTGTCGGCGATCCTGTGGAAACACCGGACGGGAGTATTATACTACCCATATCCAAGGTTGGGTTTGGGTTTGCAGCGGGCGGTAGTGAGTTTAAGACTGACAAAGATTTTGGCACTATTGGAGCAAAACCACAAGGTGACTCAGCTAGTGTAGCGTTACCGTTCGGTGGTGGTAGCGGTGGTGGAGTATCCATTACACCAATTGCTTTTCTTGTTGTTGGTGCTAATGGTGTCAAGGTTGTACCATTGGACAATAACACTCATCTTTATGAACGGATTATTGATTTAGCTCCTCAGGTTGTTGAGAAAATACAGAACATGGTAGGTGGAGGTCAAGGACAAGCCAATACCATGCCACCTGTGACTGGCGTTGGTTCTACGGCGCCCAATCCTCTGGCATAACAGAGTAGTGGAACATTAGAATTTCGATTAGATACTCAAGAAGTAACCTAGTGGTAAACTCACTAGGTTTTTTCTATGTAATATCGGATGAGGATAAGCATATATATGGAGAAAGGACAGGCGTGGAAATATGCTTACGAAGTAGTTTTATCGAGTACTTGCGTACTCATCAAAAACTTAGCTTATGCTTACGAGGTAGTTTTGTTACACAAAACTTTTGATGGGAAAATAGCCCTGCAACTCTAGAGAGTAACTATGGAGCAGGAATGCTGCTGTAAGAGGGAAAAACCGGGTTAGAGAGTAACTGTGGAGCAGGAATGCTGCTGTAAGACGGAAAATGTAGTTAGACTAAAAAGTAGACACAACAAGAGAGTTAGGTTGATAATAAAACAATCTAATAATCGAGGTGATCGGCATGGGAGAATCTAGACAGCATTATAATAAAGAGTTTAAAGAGAAGACTGTTAAGTACATTTTAAGCCAGCAGAAGTCTTTGCCGGATATCG